>Ga0325404_1000739_pt1 | contig 33193 bp, 27 predicted proteins | sample PopdelMetagenome_18_FD_205664 | JGI IMG/M metagenome (GOLD analysis project Ga0325404, IMG submission 205664) | Populus deltoides microbial communities from Bellville, Georgia, United States - Xylem-Control-R1 | ecosystem: Host-associated > Plants > Phyllosphere > Stem > Wood/Secondary xylem...
AAACCTTTTGGTAGGCTTTGAGAAAGAGACGGGAAGGTTTTGTTTTGTTTTGTTGCAGGCATTATTCGACCAGAGCCTGCCGCCCGAATTATTGGACCGGAGCGTCCCATGATGAACCTAAAACCCTAGCCCAGGGAAAAATGCCATAAGAAAAAAACGAAGGAAAAGAAGAAAGGGAAGGGGAAGGAGAAGCAGAGTCCAAAGAGATTTCGGTGGAAAGAGGTGATGTTTTGTCTATTTATAACGGTTAGGGAAGCCTCGCGTGCCTGTTACGCTGGCGGGGATTCTACCCCAATTTTAAATTGGGCGTGATGGGCCTAATTTAACTGTTAAATGGGCCGAGTGTGTCTTAATTTACTCTAGGCCCGTGTTTTATGAGCCTTTAAAGTCTGCCCACCAAAAAATCACACTGAGTTGCAGAAGGCCCAAGTAAAAATAACCTGGGTGACGATCGAATTTTTAATTTGTTCCTGATTAATAAATAAATTTTATTATTTAACGAAGAGCACATGCCAGCAAAAATTATTAGTTTTTAAAGCTGGATGGCCTACAAAAATACTCATTGGATTTAGATAATCATTGACATTATATTTTGCAGAATTAGTATACTCGTATGAAAATCATAGGATACAACCATTTTCTTCATTATTCATGTCAACAGTTAAGAAGGTGATTTCTTTTATTATCATTATTTTTTTTTCAATATTTATTTTTATCTTGGGTTTACCTATATAAATTATTTTGGTTTGTTTTCACTACTTGTTTTTATGCTTGTTTTATACTCGATTTTAAAAGAATTTATTTTTTATTTTGTTTAATTAAGTAAAAAATAATTTTAAAAAATAAAATTCTTAAACCTAGTAAATTTTAACATAACAATAAATTTAACAGACTAAATTATAAAATTCATATTGATCTAATATATCATTATTATAATAATAAAATAAAAAAGTTATTTTAAATTAATTTTTTAAACTCAAAGTATGTTTTTTAATGGTTATTTAAATTATTTTTAGATTCGCTAACAACTTTAATATTTGATTTTAAATAATAACTGTGTAAGAATTTAAGTCGGGAGATCCAAAATTAACCTACAAATTAAGTTTAATATTGGCAGATAATTCCGATATGAGATTTAAAAAAAAAATTAATTCACAATGCACGCCCGATGGTACAAGAAATATCTGTTTAGATCTTAACTCAAAACTAGTTCAATTAATTAAACTAGTCAACAGATGAATAAAATTGAATAACAATTTTATCAAGCTACCTCAAAATGTAATTTCAGGTGGAGAAAACGGTGTCGTTGTCTCGCCTTTGCAAAACCCCCCCTCCTGTCTTTATTTCACCATCACCAACCAAGCTGCTTTAACTAGAGAGCAAGCTTTCTCCTTTTCTCTTTCCCTTTCATTCCCTCTTTTTTCACCGAAAAACATCACTTGCGGAAACAGAACTCTGTAGATTTCGAGATTTTAGAAGTGGGTCTTGAAAATCTTCTCTGTTTTCTCGAGACAGAGCCCTGTGGTGGCTCCAAAGTTGACAGTGATACATCATCCATAAATCTGTAAGTGGAGTTTGTTTTTTCTTGTGTGAGAAACTGAGAGGATTATACTCAAGAAGACAGAATGTGGTTTGTTTTTGAATGAAATTTTGAAACTTTGACATCCCTCCAAGATGCACTCATTTTAATGGGTGTGATATGGATGTCGGTTCAATAGTTTGTATCTTTTTAAGTTGACACTTCCTGATCTCTACATCATGGCCTCAAAGATGTCTTCACTGATTCAATCACCAAAACCAGTAAATACCCAATATTTGCTATGATTTATCTGTTTTGACTCTGGAATAATCTTCAAGAGTCAGTCTTAAAGCCCCCAGATCCATTTCCTTGATGGATTCTCAAAACCCATTTGAGGAGGAGATCTCATTGAATCAAAGGAAGGGAGGGAATTCAGTTAGGGAAGTGAGGCATGGATCAAGAGGGGGTGATATAGAGTTGTTGGGTTTGTCGCAGAAAGAGATTGGTGATGATGATGCTAGATTGGTTTACTTGAACGATCCTGTAAAGAGTAATGAGAGATACGAGTTTGCTGGTAATTCGATTCGAACTAGTAAATATTCAGTGTTTTCATTTCTTCCAAGGAATTTGTTTCGACAGTTTCATAGAGTAGCGTACATTTATTTTCTCATCATCGCTGTGCTTAATCAGCTTCCTCAGCTGGCAGTCTTCGGCCGAGGAGCTTCCATCATGCCACTTGCATTCGTGCTGTCAGTTACGGCAGTCAAGGATGCATACGAGGATTGGAGGAGGCATAGGTCAGATAGAGTTGAGAATAATAGATTAGCTTGGGTTTTAGTTGATGATGAATTTCGACAAAAGAAATGGAAGGATATTCAGGTTGGTGAGATACTCAAGATTCAGGCTAATGAAACCTTTCCTTGTGATATTGTACTTCTCTCAACTAGTGAGCCAACTGGGGTTGCTTTTGTGCAGACTGTAAATTTGGATGGAGAATCGAATTTGAAGACTCGGTATGCAAAGCAAGAGACCATTTCAAAGATTCCTGGAGAGGAAATGATTAATGGGTTGATTAAGTGCGAGAGGCCTAATAGAAACATATATGGATTTCAGGCAAACATGGAAGTTGACGGGAAAAGACTGTCACTTGGGCCCTCAAATATTCTTCTTCGTGGTTGTGAGCTCAAGAATACTGCTTGGGCAATTGGAGTTGCTGTTTATTGTGGCCGTGAAACCAAGGCCATGCTTAACAGCTCAGGAGCTCCATCAAAAAGGAGCCAGCTTGAGACACATATGAACTTTGAGACCATCATACTCTCTCTGTTCCTTATTTTTTTGTGTAGTGTTGTTTCTATATGCGCTGCTGTGTGGTTAAGGCGCCGTAAGGATGAGTTAGATATCTTGCCTTTTTATAGGAGAAAGGACTTTGCACACGGGGCTCCACAGAATTTTAATTATTATGGATGGGGGTTGGAGATATTTTTTACGTTCCTCATGTCAGTTATTGTATTCCAAATCATGATCCCTATTTCTTTGTACATTTCCATGGAGCTTGTCCGGGTTGGTCAGGCTTATTTTATGATTCGAGATATGCTACTGTATGACGAGGGGTCAAATTCAAGATTTCAGTGCCGGTCTTTAAATATTAATGAGGATTTAGGGCAGATAAAGTATGTTTTCTCTGACAAAACTGGCACTCTTACTGAGAACAAGATGGAATTTCAACGTGCAAGCATATGGGGAGTAGATTACAGTGATGGGAGAACCGTTTCACGAATTGATCCTGCTCAAGGTAGCAAGAGTTTTGTTGTTTTGAACATTTTGATTTTTTTGCATACAACTTATTTTTTTTTTCTGTTTGCTGTGCCTGGCAGCAGTGGATGGGAAGATTTTGCAGCCAAAGATGGAGGTGAAGGTTGACCCTCAGCTTCTAGAGTTATCAAGAAGTGGAAAGGATACGAAGGGAGCCAAACATGTTCATGATTTCCTCCTTGCATTGGCAGCATGTAACACAATCGTGCCTCTTGTTGTAGATGACACATCTGATTCTACAGTAAAGTTGTTGGATTACCAAGGGGAGTCTCCGGATGAGCAAGCACTCGCTTATGCTGCTGCTGCATATGGTTTTATGCTTACAGAACGAACTTCTGGTCATATAGTTATTAATATTCAAGGAGAAAGACAGAGGTACCTTTTTACTACTTTTTTCTTCCTTTTTTACTGCCAGTTTCTTGGACATATTTTTGGTAACATCTTAATGATGATTACCACCGCCACTTCTGTCATTGTTAACATGATTGTGTGTCAAGCTGTAAATTGGCTGGAGACAGTTTGTTTACTAATTCAATATTATAGTGGTATCTCTGGGATTAGCATTAGGGAAGAGTATGTTCATCTTAAAGTGAAGACATGGATTCGTAAATGAATCGACTTATATTGAAATCAACTAATACTTTCAGCTTTGTGATGGAAAGTTGGGGTCGCAGAAATATGTTTGTGCTGTTTGGATGAGAAGTTGTCTTCTTTTTTTTAATCCTCTTCATGGGAAGGATCTTTCTGAAACTCCCCCATACACACATATCATTAAAATACATGGATTGTAATAGCAAGGAGAATGCGAACCAATAGTGTTTGCAATGCTTGGATTAGTTGGTTACTTGTTCCACTAATTATTGTTGCAATGTTGAACTTCTTTCCATGAAAAATGGTTCTTACTGTTTCCTTTTTCATTGGACTATCCCTTATTGGCAGTGCAGGTTCAATGTTTTGGGTTTGCATGAGTTTGATAGTGACCGGAAGAGGATGTCGGTTATATTGGGATGCCCTGACAACACTGTGAAAGTCTTTGTGAAAGGTGCTGACACATCCATGTTTAGTGTGATAGATAGATCTCTGAACACGAACATTATACATGCAACTGAAGCCCATCTTCAGACTTACTCCTCAATGGGATTGAGAACACTTGTTTTTGGGATCCGTGAATTGAATAATTCAGAGTTTGAGCAGTGGCACTTAGCCTTTGAGGCAGCTAGCACAGCTATAATTGGCAGGGCAGCTTTGCTTCGCAAGGTTGCTAACAATGTCGAAAACAGTCTTACCATACTCGGTGCTTCTGCTATTGAAGATAAACTGCAACAAGGGGTGCCAGAAGCCATAGAATCTTTGAGGACAGCAGGGATCAAAGCATGGGTTTTAACTGGGGACAAGCAAGAAACTGCTATATCAATTGGCTACTCCTCCAAGCTCCTGACAAGCAAAATGACCTCAATTATAATCAATAGTAACTCTAAGCAGTCTTCAAGGAAGAGTTTAGAAGATGCCTTGGTTGCATCTAAGAAGCTCACGATCACATCTGGGATAACACACAATACTGGGGCAAGTGATGCAGCTGCTGTGAATCCAGTGGCGTTGATTATTGATGGCACCAGCCTTGTCCATATACTTGACAGTGAACTTGAAGAACTGGTACTTGCTTGTGAATTCACCTTTATCTTTCTTTTTTTCATAGCAATGGTTTTGTGTGCTGATGTAGTTTATTCATTTGGCTGTAGCTCTTTGAATTAGCCAGTAAATGTTCTGTGGTTCTGTGTTGCCGAGTGGCTCCATTGCAAAAAGCTGGAATTGTTGCCCTTGTGAAGAACAGGACTCGTGACATGACACTTGCCATTGGAGATGGTGATTTCCCAACTTATGTTAGATCAGTAGCTTTATGCTTCCCTGAACCAAACTTCGGGGAGCATAAGGAATTACATTGTCTTGTCTCTCATTGGTGTTTTATTCCGATGTTGGAAAATTCTTCTAAATGTTTACAGGTGCAAATGATGTCTCAATGATCCAAATGGCCGATGTTGGAGTTGGCATTAGTGGGCGAGAGGGTCAGCAAGCAGTAATGGCATCAGATTTTGCAATGGGGCAGTTCAGATTCTTAGTCCCACTTTTATTGGTCCATGGACATTGGAATTACCAGCGGATGGGATATATGATACTATATAATTTTTACAGGAATGCAGTGTTTGTTCTTGTTTTGTTTTGGTGAGTAAACTTGCATAAAGCATATTTTGGATTTTTTCTTTCATATGCAAAATTATGCTATATGTAAATATGCTATGTGATAGTAAAATTTGTTGGAAGTTTTAGCAGCCTTCACTTAATTCTTTGCCTGATCCTTAACTATCTTTTTGGCTATGTGCCTTATTTAAGAAAAACTCTGTTTCCCCTTCTCTTTAGAAGTTAAAGAAAAGGGTTCCTTGCAAAGCATTTTCTATATAATTGTAGAATAGCCATCACTCATTAATTGGGAAAGTGAACTCCTTCTAAATCGAAGCTGACTGGATGAAGTTAGCTGAAAATTTTATCCCTTCATTTCTTGTTCTTATTAAACACTGAAACATTTTTCTGATGAAACTGTCATCGGAGTGTAGTTAAATTAGGATCCTAGTTATTTTGCAGACAGTGTACAAAAATAAAGCGTGCTCCTTTTTAACCCAAAATTTATGTGACATTATCGTATGCTTGTTAACACAGTTGTTGATACTTTGTCATCACTGCACAGGTATGTAATCTTTACTTCTTTCACTTTGACGACTGCAATCACTGAGTGGAGCAGCATGTTGTATTCTATTATCTACACAGCATTGCCTACCATTGTAGTTGGTATTCTTGACAAGGACCTAAGTAGAAGGACTCTCCTAAAGTATCCCCAGCTTTATGGAGCAGGGCACAGACAAGAGGCCTACAACTCTAAGTTGTTTTGGCTGACAATGATCGACACCTTGTGGCAAAGTGTGGCTGTCTTTTCCATCCCTCTCTTTGCATACTGGGCCAGCAGCATTGACGGATCAAGTATAGGAGATCTGTGGACGCTTGCAGTGGTCATTTTGGTTAATTTGCACTTGGCCATGGACATCTTCCGGTGGAGTTGGATTACTCATGCAGTTATATGGGGATCTATAATTGCAACTTTCATTTGTGTCATTGTCATTGATGCTGTGCCTATTTTCACTGGTTACTGGTATGCCCTTACCTTTGTCAAATTGATCAGCTTTTAGAACCATCCGTAGACACAGTGCATACCTTTATATATACTCATCTATGTTCTTAAATGTCGTATGATTTCTGACTTTAGTTTAAACTGGAGATAATATCATCGATTAACATTTGTTGTCAGAAAATAATGTGTATCAATCGGAAGATTCTTGTTTCCATTGTTTTGCATACAGCCATTTGAAAACTCCGTTTAAGCATTTAGATTGAGAAACACTTGCATGTGTTATTCTTGTGTGTGTGTGTGTGTGTGTGTGTGTATAGCATCTGATGTTTGCAATTCAATGTAACATGACAGGGCCATCTTCCATGTTGCAAAGACAGAATTGTTTTGGTTGTGCTTACTCGCTATAGTTTTAGCAGCTCTGATTCCTCGATACGTTGTAAAATTTCTGTATCAATACTATAGTCCTTGTGATATTCAGATAGCAAGAGAAGCTGAGAAGTTTGGGAGTCCAAGGGAGCCGCGGAATACAAAAATAGAAACAAATCCGATATTGGGATCTCCACATAGATGACAGAATCACCTCCCCTATCTTGTATAAAAATATGATTTTCTTAAATTTCTTCTAGTGTAATCGCTGTTGGTTCCTGGATTTTCAAACATATTGTTTGCTATCCAAAGGATAGATGTTGTAATAGTTTAGCTTTGTGTTGTGTCAAATGTTGTATCACATGAAATTTGTTGTGTAATTAGCTTTGTTTACAACAGAAAGAAAGTTCAATGTACACGAATTCTACCACAAAAGGATTTCATATGAGCATTGAAATTTCAATTGTTTCTTCTCTTGATATTCTCGGACGAGTTTCTTTTTGAATGTAATGAAATAAAATCTGATAGAACTCATAGGATAGTCTCTCATAATAAGCATGAACTATTCTGGCCCCTGGAAGTACGATGTGGCATGAGACTGGACTTTGAAACTACAGATAGTCATAGGCCATACTCGGGAAATCAGACTTGTACAAGAGAATAAATTGACCATCAAATTCTTGTAAATATAAGAAATAGATATAGTTACATTTACGAACATGAGACATTCAGTTCTGACTTGTTCTGGAACTCTCCCGAACTTGTGCTGCAAACTGCAAGTTCCAAAGCACATCATCAACTGATGGTCTATCAGATGGCTGTTTGGAAAGACATCTAGTACATATCTCCATCATTATCTTTAGAGATTCATCTGAGCACTCCTTGTTAATTGCTGGATCAACAATATTCCTTCGAGCTACATCGTCAACTGTCATGCTTACTTTTAACTGCGCAACAATCGAAAGTAAATTGATATCATACATCACAAATCCAGGAATAGAGGTGGTGTCATGGAGACACCAGAGGTACGAGTACTAACCAGATCTTTTGAGACGATGACTTCATTTTTAACCACTGGCCTTCCAAAAATGATTTCAACTAGGATTACTCCCAAGTCATAGATGTCCTCCTTATCCTCATGTCTATCCCTGCAATTGTCGAAAAGATCATGAGTGGATTTAATTTTTCAACAAATGACTGACAACAAAATCCTGATTTTAAACTAGTAACAAATTCTACAATCCTGATTTGAGCTTGAAAGGAGTCGACCACAGACCTTGTCCCAAAAATTTGTTTTGTTCCAGAAGAAACTGCAGCGCCCACCTGAAAGGCTTACAAAAGAGCATGAACATGATATACTTTTGCTTGGAAGAAAAAAATAATCAGGGATCTCTTTATTATCTAGTCATTACCGATCCCTCAGTGAGTAGTGGCAGGTTATAGCTACAGAGTTTTACAAGCAGATCATGGTCCAATACGACATCTGTTATCTTCAGATTGTTTGGAAATACACCCGGGACAATCCCCGTGTGCAGGAATTGAATACCCCTTGCAACTCCAATAGCAGCTCCTATTCTTTGTGGCCATTTCAGCTTGTTCTCTGGAATTCCTACCAAAGTGCTAAGATCATGAGAATGTGATTGCAAAAATATCATCCTTTATAACACAGAACTATGGACAATCATTTTACCAGAGATGTAGTCTCTAAGAGTCCCATTTGGAACAAACTCAAATATATTAAATATTCTGCTGGTGCTGGAATCATCCTGGCAGCAATCAAAGCAGTGTCCCAGAGCACTGATCAAGTGGTTATGTCTGAGTTTTGAAATCAACTCAATATGGTGGGTAAAGGTACGTTGGCTGATCTTTTTCCTGACTTTTGAGCTTCTAATAGCAACAAGACTTCCATCATTGAGCTTTCCTTTATACATCTGATACCATAATAATAACAGATGGCTAAATTGGGGAATAATGAAAAAAGGAAGTGTTTTGGTTCTATTTCTGCACTAGCTAAGTAGCAGAAGTTTAAGCATTCCGAATTGCATACCTGACTGTTTGAATCTTCACTAAGTAAGTTCGAGGCATCAAAGTTATTTGTTGCCTCCTTGAGCTCCTCCAGAGAAAAGGTTCGATAATTAGGAAGGCTAGCTCCAAGCTTCATTGTTTGTGATATGTGCCCTAACAAAGCAAAAAAAAAAATAAAAAATAAGCAGGATGTTAGACTTGCCGTCTTCACAGGGAAGATTTAAAGACCAGAAAAATCTCCTAAACTCACATGCCTAGCAAGAGAGTTAAGATATGAAAAACTTTAGAACCATATAACTAACCCTCTTTTAGCATTAAAATGGAAGAAAATTTTTCTCTGTCTAACCCAACAATTGAAAGAAGAAGAAAGTAAGAGCTTACTTGCATCTGAAAGAAGTTTCACTGTGTTCACTGATGACAAATTCTTCACGAGTATCCTTGTTTGAGGTTTTTTCACATCATCCTTACTATATACCCACTTGACAAACAAGAAAACCAAGCCAACAATTGCAATTCCTCCAACTACTGCTCCCATAGTACTTGATGCAAGAACTTCCTTATCGTGTCTCTGATGCTTAACATCATCACGAGGCAAGATTTTCACAGCCAGTGCTTCATTGTGACAGAAGTTAAAAGGATGCTGTTCTTGTTCTTTGTTTGACAAGCAGTTTCTAGCATACAGGACAGTTCTGCTCTCTGAACTCAAGTTTAGACAAGTAGGTAACTCTCCAGTCAAAAGATTTGAGGATAAATCTACATAGGCTAGTTCAGCATGGCAGGACATATTTTCGAAGAGCATCCCTGTAAATTTGTTATGTGAAATATCAAGATAATTCATTGGAGGGCTTGACAACAAAGATGGCAAAAATGGTCCTACAAATCCATTAAAGGAGAGGTCCAGCTTCTGAAGCTGATGGTAGGTGACTAAGTCAGCAGGTATGCCAGAATGAAAGCTATTATTTCTTAGCACAAGAGTCACCACCTTGTTGTGCAAACCTGGAAAATCAGGTCCAAAGTGATTGTCTTCCAACTCAAGAACTTGAAGGTTGGTCAAGTTATGAAGATCAGGCACTTGTCCAGATAAGTGATTCTTTGAGAGAGAGAAAATTCTTAGACTTTCCAATCTCGTCAGAGAAATTGGTAGATACCCACTAAGGGAGTTGTTCTTCAAGCTCAACACAGCCAAAACTGGAAGGAAACCTACCCAACCAGGAACTTCACCACTGAACTTGTTATGGTCCAGAATCAGTGTCTGAAGGCTCTTCAAAGATGAAAGAGATGCTGGAATGGAGCCACTGAAATAGTTTGAACTTGCATTTAATATCTCAAGTGAAGATAACTGACCAATACTTTCAGGCAGTGGCCCCGAGAAGCCAAGAGAAACCAAAGACAGAACCTTCAAGCTAGATAGACTAGCAACAGTGGCAAAGAAATAGTCTGTGGAGAAATTTGGAGGAACCCCAGTATTTCCTACAATGTGAAGCTGTGTTATACTATCTTCATAGCACACTAGAGTTAGAGATGGAGTTGGTTCAATGTTGCAGAAATCTGTGGTGTTGTCAAAGCTGGTCGAGAAAGATGGGTAGTTAAGAAGCTGCTGGATTCTCAGAAGGGACTGAGACTGAAAGGGCTGCAGCTGGCTTGACCGATGAAAAGAAAGGATAAGAAACAAGAGATGAAGATAGCATGGATAGTGAACTGGTTTTGCCATCAAAACTATCGAATGCAGTAGTAGTTTGTTGGGATATGAATTTTACAAGGATTTAAAGAGGCTTTTCCATAACGTAAGCTTTTTACCAAAGAAAGGCAATGATTGCACTCGCTTCTTCTAAATTATACTCCAATTACTTTCCTTAGTGGTGGAAATTGGACAGGGTTCTTGCTTTTTTCTAAGTCCCAAGGAAACCATGAGAGATTATTAAGACCTTTAACCACCACATAAGCAGAGTTATATGCCTGCATTAAACATATAAACCATGCCCTGAAAGCTTTGCATTAAAGTTATGAGCCAAAGCAAAGCAGATTCTGCACTGCCGAGCCACAATACAACTAAAAAAACAAAGTGCACGAATAAATAGAAAGTAGTAAGTCACGTCTGTGTCAGTGTACCAGAAATTGGCACGTCATACCACAAAAGAATCCAGTAGCATCTCGATATTCTGGCATGTTTACAAAGGATGTGACATTTTTTCTCATCAACGACTCGTATTGGTCACGTGATTTTCAGTCCAAGTGGAGTGCTGTGAACTGTTTGGCCACCCGGATAATAGAAATTGTTTTTTTTCTTTCCTTCTCAACAATGGTTAGGGTATTCTGGGACTTGGATCTTGCTTCCCAAGAGCCAAGAAGCTATGATGAATTCAAGAAAAATTTCTATATTTAAAACCAAAAGGATAAAAACTCTTTTACCCCCTGTCACTGTTTTATCTACCATCATTCCCATCTTTGATCATGTAGGGATATTATTGCATGGAGGGTTTAGGTAGACAAGACTAGTTGCCACCACCATTCACGTGTTCAGCAATGCATCACATAAAACCTCTGTATGGTTTAACTGGTTGAGTTCTGGATTTGTTTTCTAAAAATTATTAGTTCGAATCTTGTAAATTTTAGAGTTACTGAAACTTATATGATCATTAATTTCAAGACCCATAAAATTAGTCAAAATACATGTAAATTGACCTGGAAATTCATGTTAATAATAATAATAATAAAGTAACATATCCCCTAAAATTGAAGAGATTGGATGGATGGTTGATGAGATATGTTTTTTTTTTAGTTTAAATCTTGATAAGGTATTATTAATTTTTTTTTAGATGCACCAATCCATACAGAGAGCACGTCTAAATTGCATGAAAAGTTTTAATTTTAGAATATTTAATGTTAATTGAAAAAAGCAATTTACTGGTAGATGGCGCATGACCTGGTCGGTACAAGAAGACAAGGGAATGTGAGTTCACAGTGCTTCACGGGAAAATCAGGTTGACGCAGAAGGCTACAGAGGACAGACAAAACCATCCAAAACAACAATGTTTCACTTCTACCGTTATAATCTAAGATTTATCAACGCTACTCCCATATCTTTTAAACTTTCAATCTTTCCCCTCGCTGCAAAAAACTATCAAGAAGCAGGCTATTTGGTTTTAATGATTAAGGGTGACATTGGAAACTCAATCAAAACTATAGGGGTAATATTGAGAAATCTTAAACTATATGGTTGAAATGGAACATTGAAGGATCTATAGGGGCCTAAAAGTAGTTTACCAAAAACTAAACAAAAGGTAAACTGAAACGTCCCCATATCCTTTCACATCAATGGACTTGTACAAAATTTCACGTCGGGAAATGAAGAAGCTTGGATTAGATGGCCATCCTTAATAATGCAAACCAGACAAGCACTGTGCCTTTTCTGTTGTAGGCAAATGATTTGTGGCATCGACAAAGTTATCAGGGAAAATCTGTCACGGATGGGATTTATGAACTTGGGGGGGAGTATCATTTCAATGATTGAGCCTCAAATTTATGTGTTTGAAGTCTAAAATTTAAGGAAACATCAGCATAATCTCATATTGAAATCAGACTGATGAGTTCATGTAACATGTCCATTCGTGAGTCTGGTCCCGTAGAGTCTGTAGAGCCATAAAAAAATGAACAATTTTTTACAACAATTTCACCAAAAAAATCACAGCATTTGAATTAAATCAAATTCTGCCACTACACTTTCAATCTTCAAGCAAGTATCTGTTTCTTCGTGCGCCGAAAGCAAATCTCTGCTAACAAGGAAAAGTGCAAGCAGAAGAGTTGATCAGAACCAATAACAATCCCCAAGTGATATAAGTTAGTGCATCTTCAGAGTTCTCCAACAGAACAAAAAATCGAAGTGTTTCACTTAACTGAGAATATCTGCGAGTATGCTTTCACCCCGGTGAGGAAACGGATGTAGGTAGGCTTTGTTGATCCATTGGCAGGGATAGATCTGATGTTTGGAACAAGGTATTCTGCAACCTATGAAAACCCAAAAAATCTTAATCAGTGGAACTAAGAAGTGACTCACATTAGATGATCCACAAAAAGTGCCCCCTTTTCTTATGATGCAAGCACCTCCCTGGTAAACAAAACTACACACCATCTTAGCATACGCAACTATTTCAATCAAGATTAACTGATATGATTTACTTAACCATAGTAATCACTAACAGTTAATGGTCATATGGTTCTGTAAACCATGAAATACCAGCACATTGAATGACAGCCTAGTAAACAAAATCTTACCACTTCAGCTGGTTCTGCCAAAACATTAATGAAAAACTTGGCCTGCAATGGATGAAATTTGATCATTTCAATTACAACCCATAGAAGACAGACTCCAAAAGAAGATGATCTTTTATTCTGACCTGCTTTGTGGTAGCTCCAGACATGAGAAGATCAGTTGTGACCATTCCAGGCTGCAAGCCGATACCAAGAAAATTAAAAAAAAAAAAAACCTAATAAAAATCTATTGATAATGATGGCATCATCAATGATAGCAATCAATGATGATAACACAACAGCTGTTAAGAGGAAAGGCTCATAAATTTATTCTTTCGTTTTTTTTTTTTTTTTTAAAGTGTTATTTGACATAACAAAGTGCATGAATAGCGAACTCGAAAGGAAAGAGCTAAAAATAATTCAAGCATACCGACAGATTATGCACTACAACGTTTTGAACATCTTGCATCCGCAACTCAGCCTGTTCCATTAAAAAAAAAACATGTTTATAGCAACTCTCACATAGATATCTAATCCTAACACATTTCTTCACTAACATAGACAGTTGTCTAAATGACCTTTATATTTAGTTGCATGCTACTTAAATAACACAATGAGAATGATGGAATAAATGATGATTTTTCTGACTACTCGATTCTTAAAATATCAGTAGTTTGACATCTGGTAAAGTACCAAAAACAAATAGTAGAAATGGGAGATGACATCATATGATTCTATAAACAACCCCCAAGGGCTGGTATAAAAAGATTAGGAGAAATGCAAGAATATTTGATGCTATACAATGAGAAAGAAAACACTCTTCTGATATATTCTTAGTGATTGAATAACACTCAACACTACTACCTTGAAAAGAAAGTTGAGTGTGCACCTGTAGGGATTTTGTTAAATGCACTACACTGCGCTTAGTTGCCCCATATGCAGCAAATCTGAGAGAAAAGGAAAGGAGAAATATGCAATGAGAAGTCAATTGGCAAATTCACATCGTGAACTGGGTGTGCACAAAGTAGTCACTTTTGTCAATGGAAACTGACATAGAAATCATGAATGGCTTCAGCAAATCTAATTAAAGCTCAAGAAAACTGAAACGTGGTACCTTGGGGTTGGTCTTCCATCAGAGCCAGCTCCATCAATGTTGAATATGTGACCCCCTCGAGGTTGGTTCAACATCATTTTTATTGCCTTGACAATTATTATGTGTAAGAAATAAGCCTGAAAGTGCCAGACACGGATAAAGAGAACACTTTTACCTCTCGACAACAAATCATCAAACCAAGGGTGTTTGTAGTGACAACTTCTCTGCACAAAGTAAACAGAACAAACAACTTGAAGCATTGCAAAATTGCAGGGAAGAAGAACAATAGGAAAAGAAAGGATAAAAAGGAAAGAAAAGAAATTAATGAAAACTTTAAATGCTCACATAAGATCTTCATCTGAAGCTTCTGCCAGGGGCTTATAGCTATAAGCATTGGATCCTGCATTATTAATCTGCATCATTAACATGAGGTAAGAGAGTAACAGCAGCGCCAAGCATTTTTATGGGAAAAAGAAATGGAATCATCTAAGAATAATGCAACACCATATACTGATGGAGTATACCTAAGAGGGTAGGTTGCTGAAAAAATTTAGTATCAGTTCTGCTAGCTGAATGAGAAGCATAAAACATGAAATTTCTCATGAATTATTACTAAACCAGACCATGAAGCTACGAAATAGCTAGCATGGAAATTACACAAAATGTTTATCTCTAACAAATTCCCAACACTGATATGCGTATTTTACCAACAAGAACAACCTTTCTGTACAGCATCGCAAAAAGAAACATCCTTTAACCAACTTTACAGAAGAGCAACCATCCAATAAGAAAAGGTTTATCGATTCCTATAGGGAATTTTGTTTAACTATGACAATTAGAAAGCATAAAGCCGCAGGGAGTATTTGCAACAATACCCATATGTCGATGTATTTGAGACTTTCTTGTGCAAATGCAACCAAATCCTTCACATCCTTTCCTTCTTTAACATCACACTTTGTACCCTGCAAAGGAGGAACTGACTCATAGCCAGAAGTATGAAGTATAGACAACTGATAATGGAAAACTATCGTGAGGGAAAATAAGGACACAAAAAATAAATTGGAGAAAAGAGTTGTGAAGGAGGTACCCACACACGTTGCTCTCCAAATTCTTCTCTCAAGCTCTGAACAGCAGACTCCACCCGTTCAGCTGTCAAAGATTGCTGTCAACAGCAGTAAATACAAGCAACCGGGTATATAAACTGCAAGCTTCGTATTCTTTCAAGATATCAACTCAAAATGTCAAGTTCCACTATTTCAAGCCTTTGGGTCAAGAGGGTTCTTTGGCATAAAAGACCGTGAATCAAATAAACTGAACATCAAAAGTCCACATTAAAAAATTCTCCAGGGGTATTTACTCAGATTCAACCAAACTGATTGTGAGAGAACCATAGTTAGGGTTTGTCAAAAGCAACTAACTTATATGCTTGAGACATTTCAACATATCTACCAAAGAAGATCCTTACCTGACCTTGAGCAAATTATCACATTGTCACCTGCCTTTAGAAACTCCTTAGCCAAAGCATACCCTATTCCTGGATTAAAAGCATCAACAAGCTCTATTCACATAAAGAACCAGCCAACTTAAGAAACTGAGAAATTAAAGATATCATCTTTAGAAACTCTCGAGCCATTGCACACTGTAAAAAACAATTCATGCGAAAACTGATAAAAAAATCCAATGATTCTCATTTCACACACGGAACAAAGCCATTCTTGGACTGAAGAATGCAATTTCTCGCAAAGAAAACAAAGAAAATGACCCCAACAAAGTAGCACTCAAAACCAAACCAAAATAAACTCAGTAGTAGCAATGTACCTACTTGACCACCTCCCTTCTATTTCTCGTTGACCAAAAATCAAACCATCCGGTACAGACACAACACCCTTAACTCTTGGACTAATTGGGGCCTTAATTCGCAGCAAACCCACAAAAAAGAAACCCAGAAATCATATTCCATAAATCCATCAAAGGGCATAGAATTAACCAGCAAAACCAAACCAAAAACCACAGCAATACACACAGCAAAGCAAACACCACAAACTGATCAGACAGTAATTAGAGAACCAAGAAAAGAAAGAACCTTTTGTTGAACCAGTGATTAAGACATTGAAAGGAGGCAACATGGGCTCTCCACTCAGTGCAGAAGAAGAGGAAGTTTGTGCCTTCACAACTACTGGATAATTCAAATATGCAATGCCCGTATTGTTGGTGTAATAGCTGTTTCTTGCATTAGTGCTTTTTGCTGGGGTATGGCGGGAACAAACGGTCAAGAAAAGGTGTGAAGGAGAAAGAAGTGGGGGGAACTGAGAGGAAAAAGAAGAGGCCTTGAGAAGAAGAGAAGAAGAAGGGAAGGGAAGGGAAGCACAAGGAATAGCCATTGGTGGAAGTACTTTGCAAGAGGAAGGTTTTAAGCCTTTTATAGTGGATAATAAATAATAAATAAAATAAAAACAACGTATTCTTTTTTATATAAAAAAAGTCAATGGTCTTTAACATGCAGAGAGGATCAATCAAAGTTTTTTATCATATTTATTTTTAAGTATTTTTTATTTAAAAATATATTAATATAATTTTTTTTTATTTTTTAAAAAATTATTTTTTACTTCAGCTGATCTAAAAAATATATATATAAAATATTTTTTTATAGTGTTTTTAAACTTAAAAAATAGAATCTCTAATCATGAAACATGATGTACATGTAACCATGTTTTATAACCATGTAAAAAACTACTAAAAAAAAGAAATAACTTTATATTCACGCCAATGTTTATACATAATTCCTTTGCATATATTTTTATATCAAAATGGTTGTAGTAATATCTTTGATAATAGACTATATTCTGCGAAATTTGGCATTTAAAAAGAAAAAAATAGTTCTAATTAATTTGTTCCTTTTCTATTTAGTTCAATAATAATAATAATAATAATAATAATAATAAAGCAAAGTTCACTAATAAAATAATAAATGTGTGGTGGGCTGCTGAAATACTTCTACGTGGAGATATTGATAAGGAGGGCCTTTCTTGCAACTCTATACCGTAACGTGCATGAAAATCCAAGAACTGAACAAAAACAGGGCTTTACTCGTTGAACAAAAACCTAGCTTGTTCGTCGGCTTAATCAAATCACGAGGTTCAATTTTAAAATTCATCCTCAGATCACAAATTAATCGACGCAACTCGTCAGGCCAGGCCAGGCCATATTTAATAACTACGGTAGAAACTACTCTCGCCTTGCATGTATGATCGATATCTTGGCTTGGCTAGAAACTACATAATCTCATCGAAGTCTGTTCATTCCTCTAACCTGCTACAGGTTCTAAAAATAAAAATCTAATGAGAAAAATCACCCCACAACCTCCCTGGCCCCACCTACAACATGCTTTAATGTTACTGGTACACGGGAAAAAAATTTCTCTTCAAGCTCAATACGTCCAAATTCAAGAATGACTGTTCAAATGTTTCTCATTGTCTTGGTTGCTAAGCTACATTTTCTTTCCCTTTCTTTCTTGTATACAATTTCACAGTCCATACCCGCATCAACTTTACTAACCATGTGCATTGGCTTGGGGTCGTGATCCTCTGCTCCCATAGGAATTTGAGACTTCGATGGTCTGTACGGATTATCAGGTTTCGTCTGCTGTCAGGCCAGGCATCGAGAGGCTCATGGTTGACTCTCCTAATCAGCATGTCCATATAGCCTGTAAGCATCCCTTCCTTTCATTGTTTCAGCCCCTGTTAAGCTGCTGGCCCCCGGACTGTCAGAAGGTCAACGATCAAGTCTTGCCCATGTCCTTGTCCGAATGTCTTGTTTAAGCCAATTCAGCAATTCCAAGAATAACAATGGACAGTGGACAGCCAGATCAACCACGCCGACGCTGCTTTGATCTACGACGTTTCCCAAGAAGTTTGAGCATGTTATCAGTGACATCAGGTTGGGAGTCGTCATGCTCATTTTGATTATTGTAGGATGTATGGGTTAACCAGGCCAGTGCTTCAATAGCAGCATCCCTCTCTGCTTGTTGCTTGTTTCTCTTGGGCTTCCCCACAAACTGCATTCCCTTGAATTCAACCAGTGCCCTAAACTCATTCGTCTTAAGGTGCTTTGTCTTGTATTTTGGAGGGGAGTGTCCAGCTCTCATCAGTAGGGTTTGTAGCAAACTTTTTGGATTTGCTCCGTCTTTTGTAAATCTGTCATTATCATTAGTTACCTTAGGCTTCCTGCTTTCACGACCAAACACAAATTTTCCTTCACATTGATCTCCTGATACCAGGTCTTCAACAGCAAGCATGAGGTATTTTCCTTCCTTGAGAATGTCAAGTTTAGGATCTTGAAGCTGCATCATCACAAGAAGCTCTTTATCGCTCAATGCAACAGATATTATTAATAAAAAATCTTTCCAGGTTTGAGGTAGATAGGTTAAACCCACAACAATGTTCATGTATTGGATATGTTAATCACAGCCACAATACAAAAACTCAGAGATACTCTACACGTAAATAATATCATCACACCAAAAGAGATGTGCTCATGAGCACAGTAACAATGAAAAGAATATTGCATCCTCGGGCAAACAACCATTCAACAAAAAGCTCTTGACAAGTACATTTTTGGGAGCTTTCAATGCAAATAGTTGCAGAATGGAATAAATTTTTTTTTTTTTTTGGTAAAAAAACATAGTTCTAAACACCATCAACATTACCGCATCTTGGATCAGTGTTATAAGATCTGCCTGGCCAGGCAAGTCAAACTGGTGACCTGTGAAAAAACCTGTCTTTTTTTTTTTACCAAAACAACATTTCATGATGTTTTTTTAAAAAATTAATGCTTGGGTTGACCAGGTCAACACCCAACCTGTGACCCGAGCCCTGGGCCAGGTTGACCCCGGTTCAGGTCTTACAACTATGTCTTCAATTGGTAAAATCTGAAAGGGGAAAAAAGTGGTCAAAGGATTTTAGAAAACATATAGATGATGCATGTTCAGTAGTTTACCTTCTGCAGGAGCATAACCTCTAACAGCTTGATAATATGAATCATTTAACAAGCACAGAACTAAGAGGGGTGTTTTATTTTAGTAATGGAAGGCGGAACCTCAGAAGATGAAAAACTAGGATTATGTATATGGCTAGTTGAAAGATGGAACATAAAATTATTTTCTCTATACTAATCATCTTTCCCAACTCACCTTCTTCTGAATAAGCTTATCAAGTTCTTCATTAAGCTTTAAAAAGCACTCTGCCAAATTATGATCCATGAAGAAATCAATGTATCCGTTCAACATTTTCAGATGCCCAGCCTGAGCACAAGAAAATTACTGATTATAAAACTCTGCAAGTTCAATGGGAAAGGAATATCATAACTATCCATAGAAAAGAGCTAAAATTACCTGTGCTCCACAAGCAAGTGCACCACCAAAAAGGATCAGTACGGAATCAGATACACCAGTGGAATCACGTATGAAAACTGAGTTGACCTTTACTTTTTCACCAAAGACCAGCCATGGATAGGGAATTGTCTCATAGCGTGCATTCACAGAATTCTGAAGCAGAACCGTCATCATTATCAAATACTCTCGTGGACAATATAAGAAACTTTCACAACATGATGACAAGAAGTCAAGAAATAGCACGCACATAACTTGGCAAGGGTCTAAAACTTTTCTAGTTACATACCCTTCACATTTCAAGAACTGCTCAGTTAACAGGGAAACACACACACACACACACAAACAGCAAAGTGATCATACGAGCTAGATGACTCAAACTCAGAATTTATGCATCAAAGCATGCATAACAACCATTAGTTAAAAAAGTCTAGTCCGGCACACTAGTTTAAGTTTCACACTTACAGCATATAGAGAAACTTGGCCATCATCCATTGTTTTGAAAGACATGGATGTTTCTCTGTGCTGCGCACAAAGAAGAAAGAGCAAAATGTATCAGCTATCGAATTTCATGATGAAACACAGGATGTGCATTTGAAGCAGAGAAACATTACCACTACTGACGCGATTCCAGGATAGAGGCCAGAGCATATAATTGCACGAACCAATGATTGGTTGTGACTTAATTTGTTGTGGTTGTTTGTATCTTCTTCTATTAAGCCAGCATCTTTTAAAATGAAGTTAAATTGCTTCCTTAGAGAATGAATGGCCTGCAAAGTTTGTGCAGACAGGAAATTTCTCCAGCAATACTCATATGCCGATCCTTCTCTTTCAGCTTCTTTCCATCCTTCATATGCACGGACAAGAGCCATATGATCACTGTAGTCTTTTGCAGAAAATCTAGACTTTGCTGCCCCAGCTAACTAAACCAAAGATAGAATAGTTCAGCTGAAAATAAAGCCAAAGCAGGAAATCTAGAACCTGGAAGCATAACGCTCAAACATACAGGAAAAAGCTCCAAATGCTGATTTATAAGTTTCAAAGGTGCATTGATCAATAACAAGATTGTTAATACAGGACCAATGCACAGGACACTATTGTTAATACTTGATTGCACCGTACTTACATCCTTTTTGTCCTGTGGCAGAAGGAAAGGATCCCTGACACTGAGCCCGGACACTATTGTTAATATAGGACCAAAGCACCCAAAGATGGCACCCATTATTAACATTTTACCCAGCTTGGGATCTACTGGAAGCATTGTCAAATACTTCCCTGATTGAAAAATAAAACAGAGGAGTTTAATAATTATAATTAAGAACTAGAATATAAATAGGAGAGTTCTTCTCATCTGCAAGAATCAGCAAACTGACCAAGATTTGTCAGATTCTCCTTCTCATCTAATGCACCAATCATCTTCAGAAAATCAATCGCATTTTGGACCTGTCATCCATGGAACTTGTCAAATTGTGCAATAGACTAAGAAATGAGGTTGCAAATTATTTGCATTATTAATACTTGTCAAATTGCAAAATGGAAAAGTGGAAGCCCTTAAGTTATGCATGCAGCTTGCATTATCTTTTGCAGTGTGTATTCAGTAATTAGTGCATGAAAGGTCGTGGGCGATAAAAATATAGAAGGAAGTAATGTTCATCCATTTTCCCCTTGTACATTTTCATTAATGATTTACAAATGTTCTAGTTAATGGATTACTTTCTACAACAATCATAGACATGAACCATTAAACAACTTCTACAATGATTGTAGGATCAGAAAGGTGGTATACAATTTACAACAAATTTTTATGGTGAAAAGAACCAGGTGGTCACAATAACTCTAGAAAAGGTTGGCTTGGCAAATCTAGTTGAGGAAATTGAATGTGAGCTAAAATTGATCAATTGCAGTATGACATCCTCTATAGAGAGATGTTGTCATCAGTTGTATGAGGTCTCCCTTGGTAGGCCCCCTTTACTTGAAGTTTATTCTAAGTCTTAAGGGCCGGCTCAATAAAGTTTCAAAGAAGAATATAGGCCAGCATCCAGGGGGTAATATGGAAATAAAAAAATTGTGTTGACAACACTTACAGCCAATGGTTTTGGTGGCTGGAGAGCAGCTGACAAGAATTCTCCTATGCTTCCAACCTGCAAACTCTTTATTTGCAAGCAAAGAGAGTTCAGGGGAGTCCTCAAAAGTTCAGGAAGTTGATATTCAGCAAAGGCTTCATATACACATCTTGGGTATAGGTGGTAACATTCGCCTGGCTGCACTCGGCCAGCCCTACCCCTTCTCTGCAACCCATGAATAGCCAAAGAAGAATATGTCATTTATGAAAAGAGACCAGGAAAATGGCATAGATCAAGGTGAAGCACAGAAGACGATAACAGATTCAAATAAAATCATAATCAATCCAATAATGCATGCTACCAGGTGGCAACAGTGCATCTTAGACATTCATATAACCATCCCAGGCTGCATGAACCCTCAAGCTTAACCAACTATGTTTCCACTGAAGAAAATACCCCATACATTATATAAACAGGCATTCCATACACACTCAAGTGAGAATAGAGATCAAGTCTATTCCGTTTTACAGTTAGAAACATGCAATTTGGTAATAAACCTGAACGAACAAATCCAAATGATGTCTAGGCAAGCTTACTTGTCGAGCAGATGCTTTTGATATCCAAGAAGGTAGCAGACAAGGTGTGTTGTTTAAAGCATCATAAGTGGTTTCTTTTGCCTTCCCACAATCAATGACAAAAACTACATCATTGATTGTAATGCTTGCCTCTGCCATATTGGTTGCAAGAACTATTTTATGTACATTAGGAGGAGGTTTCTCAAAAATCAGTTTCTGCATAGAGTAAAAAGATGATAAGTAATATGACATGAAATCAAACACTCCAAATGATATGCTGAGCATGAACACTGTAGCATCTTCATTTCACTGTAGTTATTTTAATAATCTACTGTTATACTCTTTTCTAACCTGGAAGGTTAATAAACATGATAATTGCATATGTATTATGTAGACAATAATTATGAATTGGGCAAGTTTCTGGAACACCCATTTTTCAGTGTGAGATATCCTACAACATCACGAATTATAATCACTCCTGGCCCCTTACATGGTCCGCTGCACCAGTATTGTTTTTTTGTTTAACTAGTAAAGGTGCCTCAAAGGGTCAGATCTGCATTGAGTAACTTGCCCGACGAGATAGACTGGAAAGATAAATGCTCCCTTCAAAGTGGAAATTAACACGCATTCTAGCATCCAGATAAGTCTAACCTTGACCAGAACAGGGGAGCTTTTAGGATTTTATTTCCATTCAAAAAACCTAACAAGATAAGTATTAACATAAAACTTAAAAGACTACCTGTTCTGAGGTTGCCATAGAACCATGGCAAGTTAGAAGCAGAATTCTGTTAGGATCACCCAGGAGAGGATGTGCTTTAAGTTGATCCCTCAAACAGCTAATATCCTCCCAGCCAGTCATGAAAACTAAGACAGCACCTGGTCTTTCCTTCCGACAAATATGGCACAAAACTGCTTCAATAAGGTTAAATCCTATGCAATCAGGCATCCAGCGTGCCAGAGAGTCACGTGCTCTGGAACTATAATTGTCAAAACTTGAATTAGTAAGAGCATCCTGTCCACAAACAACAAGAACAACAGTTCCCAAACAAATTAGTTTTTGCAAGTGCAGTAGATAGTGCTCTAGCAAATAGAACTAAAAATACCATTTTACTCCAAAAGTAGGCTAATGCACACAAGACTGAGAAATTTTGGAAAATTTACAACTTTGCGTTTCAAGTCTCTAGTCAGAAAAGTAAAATGAAAGTAGTATAATAGTAATAATCAACAACAGGTCTTCAAGAGACTGTCATACCTCAACGAGAGTAGTGATCTGGTTTTTCCTTTTTCGTGGTGCCAGTTGCCTCTGTGTTTTCCACATTTTCTCTTGGCCATAATCATCAATTTGATTGAAAGAAGTTAACTTATATCCGGTCATTTCCAGTACATCTTCTAAAAAATGTGCCCTCACTGGATATGTAAAGCCCTGGTAAAATACATGAACATTTGCAAGCTATATCTCTATAACTGAGACATTTCTGTTCCCAATAACCAGATGTAACAATTTTGAATCCATGTAGCCACAAAAGAGGATGCATGCTTTTGAATGGGCTTCATCAAAATAGAAACATTTTGAAGGTGCAAGCATATATTTTCTTATGTTTACCAGCATTAGAAACTGCAGTATGGTTTTCACACTCTTCTGCTTGCATGCACAAGCCATATTTCATAGTATGCAGTTACAAACCCTGAGTATTTCTCTCAGGCAATTTTTGTTGTTAAAAACTAAACTCCAAAGCCAACATGGTCAAAATCACTTCAAAACAAAGTGCACAGCCAGCTTAAAATACAATTTCCAAATCAAAGCCCAAGGATACTTGAAAAAAAAAATGAAAACTGATTATTAAAACAGTTGATGCTCACATCTCATCACACCAACACCAGAATGCTTTAAATACCAACAAATAAGTCTATATTAATAACAATTCCTGCTTATAGCTTACTGGAATATGAATAGTTGGTGCTCCTCCAAAATAATTTGAAAAGAGTTCCGCATTCAAAGTGGCACTCATTAAAATCAATCTCAAGTCCCGACGACGTGAAAGAAGATCCTTGAGCACAATCAATAGGAAGTCTGTTACAGATAAAATGTAAGACAGAAAGGAAGAAGGTAGAACAACCTCTTGTGAAGAATAGATGACAAACTAAACTTATAAGGAAGTTACCTTCATTCATGCCTCGCTCATGAATTTCATCGACGAAAACATGGGTTATGCCATTCAAGTTGCGGTCACTTAACAGGCGTCGAAGTAAAATTCCACTGGTACAAAAAAGCAGATGTGTGTTTCTTCCTTTCACACCCTCTAGTCGGACTTTATAACCAACCTAACAAAAAAATATGTTGTGGTATAGCAGCGAGAGAAAAAAGTTTTCAAATGAAAAAGCAAAAAAGACTATCACGTTAACAAATCTAGTCTTTGTGTGTGCAATATGTTAATGTATTGAGAGAAAGAACGCCCACTGCTTCACCAAGAGGCTCTCCTCTCTCCGCAGACACTCTATCTGCAACAGCCATAGCAGATATTCTTCGAGGCTGAGTGCAAATTATGCTACAGAATGCTCCACGCCCAGATTCTATTTCTGACTCCAGAATATATTGAGGAAGTTGAGTGGTTTTCCCACATCCAGTCTCTCCAGATATTACAATGACCTACCAATAAGACAACTAATTAAGAATACATTTGGGAAAAGTAGACATTTATTACTCATATGTCATCACCATCAAAATGTTTCTCTTCTGGTTTGATGGCCAAAAGTGTGAAAATAAAAGAGAAACTGAATAAAAGTTAAATGAAAACAAATCTTGACAAATTGAATGAAGTATCAAACATATGGACATCAAGAAAGGACAGATTAGAAAGCTCTCAAAACAAAAGCAAAACAAAAAAAAATTCTTTCAACGAACATTGCACAATCTTTAAGATCATAGCTGAAAACAAGCCAATGAGCTGTATATTCAGACCTGATTCCTTGCTATTGCTTGGAGTAACTTTTCCTTTTCCTGGAAAGCAGGTAGAGATTTCCTAAAGTCCATCATTTTTCTGCCCTCAAGTGATTCCTATGAACCAAAGACAATAAGTACAGAACAAAATCAGAACGAGACACATGGTTTTTATCATCCCCACCCCTTCAAACATGTGCTACTGATCAGTTAACAATGCTAAGGATGTCTTGCTGATGACACTCAACAAATTAATAACAAAGATCACAATATGAGAAAACAACAATCATACCCGCCAAGCTCTTTGCATGTTACGCATTCGCAAACTCCTCCTCTGAAGAACCCTTTCCATCACAGAGCGGTCTAGAAATGAATCTGGATTCTCATCTGGACTCGTATCTTCAATCTGATTGATGGACGCATCATCTGCATTACCACCAACTTTTCCAGCACCTAGTTGAGTTCTATCAAGATGCTCCTGAAGTAAACCCTCAACCCTCCTTTGCAAACTTAGTGGGATAACGACCTGCGCAAATGGAAAATTAAAATTCCAACCATCCAGCCTGACAAAACATCTAGAAATAACATTCATACAAACTCATTCGAAGAGCTTCACAAATCATCACCTCCCTTTGTGGCCGCTTATCATCCAAATCAGGCCTGTAGTTAGGTAGAGGAACCTTGCTTGCAACAACCACTTTTCCATATAGTTCGCTGATAAACAACGAAACACAAACAAGATCTCAATATATCATTTCAAAGTCTCAGTCCACTACGGGCACACAAAACAAATATACTTGTTAACAAAAAGTAACTACTGCCTCCATTACCTATAAAGTCCCATCCTTCCAGCAAGATTTGAAATCTGCTCATAGTCTCTCCTGTCTTTTCTATCTCTAGAAACAATCTCTTGGTCTGTTTCACTACGCAATAGCAAGCTGAGCTTCCATTTCCACTCATCAACATTGGCCACAGACGAAGAAGCCTAAAATTAATAACAAAACACCATCTTAGACCACCAAATTTCCCAATCTCTTGACAGTATAATCAGTCAGTTCATATACACAACAAATCAATTGCACTAATTCCCCCAGAAAACATAAAAACTATCACATTCATCCCACAATCAACAATAATACTCAAAACCCTTTTCATTTCTAGTTGATTAATCACCATTTATGCATTCAAATCCCAATATTTTACACCAAAAATCAAAACTTTACATTCATAACCTAATAAAACGAATGATAGAAAAAGAAAAAACAGACCTTGTGGTTTTCAAAATCACACTCGTACTCGTCATCAGAGAACTGCTCTACTGCATACCCACAAAAACCACGCCTTTTGGTCACTAAAAAGCTGGTTTCATTAGAATTATGTAGAAACAAAAGCAAACTAAATAAAGGGTGGTTGTTTTTATTGCTGAAGATCGTATAGGAAAACGACTTCTTCTTGGCGGTGGTGCTGCATCCCAGAAGGAAACTTCTTAGCACAAGCTTCGAATTTTGCATATTTTAATTGATAATATACGAAGCAATGCATATTTTAATTGATAATATACGAAGCAAATTCATTGCTTTTTGTGTATTATCGAAGGTTCAAATGCAAGACAAACCATTTCAAGGCACCCTGTAAGCCACCAGTCTAGTAGAGGGAGGGAAGGGGAGAGAAACTGGCTAGTCCTTACAATAGCTAGCTAGGGAGTCTACAGTGGAACAGAACGAACCACGGCTTTTTAATTGGTGAAATAGAGTAGTATGGTGGTGGTGCTTTTTAAATAATTTTTTGTATTAAAATGTATGTTAATGATATTTTTTTATTTTTTAAAAATTATTTTTAATATCAGTATATCAAAACGATTTAAAACGTACAAATTATATTAAATTTTAACAAAAAAAAATTCAAATTTTTTGGGAACACAGCCGCAGCCGCGTTCCCAAACGGTACCCTAATCTAGTCCTTATAATATATACAAATTCTTCATTGAGTATCAAAATAAAGTTTTTTTTTACCAATTGGGTCCTAAATATTTCATATTTTTCAATTGAGTTCTTTTGTCAAATTTCTTTTTTTGTTAATATTTTACATTTAATTCACATATTTAAACATTTTAACATGGTTGTTAAACACGGCCTCTCAGTTAAATAGAAACTAATGTTAGAATTTTGTTTTATTAACACGGTTTAAATATATTATTGATGAATAAAACATTAATTTTAAAAAATCTTTAATGTTTTTATAAATTTAATTTTTAATTTATGATGGTTAATCAAAAATTTATAAGAGTGAGAATTAATTCTTTAAATTTTTAGCTTCTAAAATTTATTACAAAAAGAGAGGCAAAGAAAAAAATTTTGACTTTATTTTTTTAATATTTTTTATCATTTTATTTTCAATGTTTTTTTTATATACTTTGATTTTCTTATCTAAAATCTAAAATTTAGGTTTATATTTTATTGAGAGATATTTGAGTTTTTTATTTTAGTTTAAATACTTTGTTTAAAAATATATTTAAATTAAAAAAATATTGAAATTGTAAGAAATATAATGCAAACATCTTAGTTGTATAAATAAAAAGCATATAAAGGATTTATCCTTAAGAATAATAAAAGTTTAATTACTTTAAAATGTTTAAACAAGTAAATATTTTTTTTATTTTTAATTTAAACATATATTTTTTTTATTATTAGCATGCTTGCTAGAACACTATATACTAAATATATATGCTAAAATTCTATTATTATTTTTGTATTGAAAACATGTTTGTCACTAATTATACTTTTACATGTTTACAATTTCAAACAAAAATATATTTTTATTATAATAAATTAAATATTTTTATTCATTAATCTAATATAATGCAACATATTTTAACAACATCATATCTAATCAACATTTTATTTATTTTTTTTTAAAAAATAAAATAATATTTTTTTATTAAGCAGGTCAACCTAGCCAGCATATAAACATCGGACAAGGTTTAGCCGAATCAGATTCATTAACTTTGCCTTTTAAGCCACAAAACGTGTGGTGTGGGATCTAATTAATAAAATCACAATTAGAGTTCACGAATCCATTGGTAGCATTTTCAAGATTATCAAGAATAAAGTTTTTTTATTATTATTATTTTACCTCTCCTTACATAATATTATTTATTAAAATATTTTTTTTATTTTTATTCTATCTATATTTTTTTTCTAATTTCATTAACATCCTTTTTTATTAAAAATTAGATTGTATAATTTTTTTAATTTATTTTATATAAAATTATCATGATATCATAACCTGAACCACGAGTTAGACAAGTTAACTCAGTTTACTCAAATTTTTTTATTAACAAAAAACTAAAAAAAAAAGGATTTTATTGCAGCCTTACTAATAAAATACTATTTATTGAAATAGTGTTTTTTTTCTCTCCTTAGTTTTTTTTTTTCAATCTATATTTTTTCCACTCAATTTTACTTACATTCTTCAATATTGAGTTTGTTGAAGATTGAGTTTTATAATTTTATTTTTAATATATATTTCATGAAGTTATTTCAATATCATAACTTGGATTGCGGGTTTGACAGGTTGACTTGAGTTTTTTTTTCCCTTTTTCTTATTAATTTTTTTCTCAAATGCATCAATTGATTTTAGGTTGATTGGAAATTAGACTTCGTGATTTTTTTTTCCATTCGCTTTCTATAAGGTTATCCTCATTTCATGGCGCGGGTTACAGGTTTGACCGGTTAACCCGAGTTGTTTTTATATTATTTTTTTAATCAAATCTTTTTTTTAATTTTATATTTTCAACACTTGATTGAAAGAGAATTGAGTTTCATAATTTATTTTAATTTATTTTTTATTGAGTTATTTGATCACATAATTCATGTTACGGGTTTAGCAGACTAACTCAGGTTGAATAGAGTTATTTTTTTATTTTTTTATTTTAATTTATTTTTTTTAATTTTATCTTTTAACATAGATTTAATTGAAAATTAAGTTTTATAAATTATTTAGAATTATACGCAAATCTCTAATGTTTCTCTACAAGAAATGTGGAATTGAAGTTTTTTAGTATGCAATTTACCGAATCATGTAATTTTTTTTTATTGAATTTAATTTTTTATGTTCTTATATTTTCTTTATTTTTCTCATTCCTTGTTAATTACGTTGTTGTATAAAAATATTATAATTCACGGTTCTATACAAGAAATGTGGAATTGGGGTTTTTTGAATGAGGATGTCAAATATGAAATACTGTAATAATTAAAATGAAACTATTTAAACTTGGCTACAGAAAAATAGATAATATTTGGAGGCGCAGTTGGATTATTTTTTTTGTTAATTAATATTTTCAATTTAATTTCCATGTTTAAATTTTTTTAGCTGTTAAAAATTACACTTTAGTCCCATACACACCAATGGTTTCAATTGGATCCTCAAATTGAAAAGGAAGCACTGTTTTTCTGAAATTATTATTATTTTTTAATATTGCTATATCTAGTATACATTTCTATTAAGAAATAGCATTAAAAAAAAAACTGCTCACAATTAATGATAAAACATGTTCCATTATTTATTTATTTATTTTTTAAAAAGATGAAATATGCTCATATTAAGTATATGTGCTTAAAATATAATAAACCTGCGATCTCAATACTAGCATTTCAACTGTTCTAGAGATGCTTTCAGATATAGTATTTATTGATACTGCCATATTTTCATGCCACAGTCTTGTTCTTGGAACATTGCTTTAGATCTTGCCAGATGAGCTAAAAATGCTATAGAAATGTGCTCCAACTGCCATAATTATTGAAACTGCCACAAAAATATTCACTACCAGTTGATTCTCATCATTCTTCATGTCCTCGTCCCTGTTAGCAGGAGCTCTTGCATTCTCTGCATCCTTGGAAATATCCTTGTTAGACTTCTCTTTATCATCACCAGCAGCTGTCTCATTCTTCTCCTCCTCCTCCTTCTTCAGGACAACACTCTCAGCTGTCTTTGGCTCCTCACTTTTCCCATCCTTTTCCTCTTCCTTTACCAATGGCTTTTCAACAACTTTCTCAGCTATCTTTGGTTCCTCACCTTTCTCATCCTTTTCCTCTCCTTTCACTGAAGGCTTTTCAACAACTTTCTCAGCTATCTTTGGTTCCTCACTTTTCTCCTCTTCTTTCGAAGGCTTTTCAGCAACTTTCTCGGGCTTTTCCTCTTCAACAGGCTTCCCGTTTGCTTCATTCTTTTCTTTCTTTTCGGTAACAATTTGATGAGCCTTTTCACCATCTAACCCTGCACTCTTCTCCTCTATTTGTTTTGTGGTATTAACCAATAAATCAGCTTTTTGAGGAGGTTCATCTTGACCCTTTTGAGATACCTCTTCGCTGGCTGCCTTTTGGGGGCTTAGAGCTTTAACATCTTTCCCTTCTGTTTCTTTGGCAAAGGTGGTTGAGGTTCTCCCTGAAGGAGTCTCTTCTCCATTCTTCTCAGGCTTTGGTTTTCCTGTGGAGTCTTGAAGCCCAGGATCCTCTTGGCTAGCTGTGGCCTCCAATTCTCCAGTATCAGTACTTTTTACAGCAGGAATGTTTTTCGGAATCCTGATGGTGAGGATCCCACCAGCAAACTCCAATTTCATTTGGCTCAGGTCACAATTTTTGGGAACGGTGTGAGCTGTATTAAAGCGACTGCGCATGTTATTTGCGAGTATACGCTCTCCATAAACTCTGATATTACTTTGCAGTTCGTTTGCTGCAACACTTACTTGCTCTTTCAAGAAACCTGCATAATTAACCACACTTTTAATTCAAGAAAATGCAAGGTTGAACCATGAAGATTTAAAGCTGAATTTTAGGCAATTAGATGATCAGAAAGTTACCAGGAAGATATACAAGTAAAACTAGAGCTGCATCTTCTTCCTTCCATTCTGTATTTGGCTGAAAACTGGTTGGAAGATTTTGAGAGGTGCTGCGGAGATTATATCTTCTGGGCCGAAAACCATTGTATCCACCTCTTGGATTCATCATGATTTTTATCCTTCTATCTCTTTTGGTATTAATTTTTAATAACACGAAGTGGAATTTTCGCTCTTAATTAATCTGTTGGCTACAATTTTCTGGTTTGTATTTATATTAGAAATTTTCGGATTGTAAGTTGGTTTTGAGTTTTCTTAACAGAATGAACATTTGGTTGCTTTGCTTTTGTAAATTGGTTCGATGATCCCTTGGGCATTATAAGGCACAACTTCCTTCACAAATAAAGGAAGGTTTCTTTCTTTGGCATGTAGTCTTTCCAATCCATGACATAACAATTACAACGGATGATGATTTAAGAACCATCAGCAATGTACTCCAAAAAATATTCCACTGCTGTACAATGAGAACTGAAGCAAAAGCCAAAATTTTGTTGCCTTGGATATCGAATTTATTATCCAGCAAGAAATGCGATTCTTTGGCATTGGCCATCAGTAGGGCAATAGAACTTAACTGACTTTGCGATGAAGTCTTTTGAGTGAATAGCCTGCTCTAGTATTAATATATTCATGTTTCCTAATCACCTTCCGGTCCAACCATTGATGAGGTGACTTGAGACCTTGGATGGGTTGAGGTTCAGGCCGAGTTTAACAAATAACGGTCTGATCATACCACATGACACTTAGGCTTTGTTGGATCTGTCTTATGATGGGTGCAGATCCTTAATATATAGTGAAAACAAAGGAATTCTGATCTGTAGGTTACGTTTAAAAGGATGTCTCCATGGTATTGTCTTATGTTAAAAAGGGTTTTTCTAGGTCAATTAGCGTGCTAAACATTGACTGAGAAATTAAAAGCGATTATCTTGAGGCCAGGGAAGCGATCCAGGTCTCTATTTTTGAGAAATTTGAGAAGTCATTCATGACCTCCTTCTTCACCATTGCTTGGAGGGAGTGGAGCCCTTTCAGTAGTTGGGGTTTCTTCTTCAGGACCAGGTTGTCTGGTGGTTGCTTTTGGAACTTCAATGATGAAAGAAAAATCCAGCCTGAAACCTAGTCTTCATTTTATTCACCTTAAAATTTTCCGGAGCAGAAAAATCTTGATTGAAAACTACTACTATTATAAGCAAGTGGTCACTCTGCAAGAACTTGAATGGCATGGAAGGAAGGCGAAGAAAGCACTAGTCCCTGCTTTTCTTATTAAGTTATACGTAGTATATATGTCGTAATGACTTCTCTTACACCTTTGAGAGAATGCAACATAAACCATTCCTTGCTTTCCAAATTGTCTGTTTATAGTATCAATTTCCAGGACATTATATGTTTAAAGCTTTGAGAAGTTAAAAATCATGATCCTGATGCCAATTGATGCATGTGGTCTTGTTAGGAAATGAAATATTCCCGTGTATAGAATAGCAGAGTTGTATAAAATAGAAGATATGTATTTATTCACTTTCCATTGTAATGCCTAATATGTCGCTACTGAAGCTACAATGCAGCAACTGATTCCTGACTTGTAGGAATCAGTTGCAGCCTCCCTGTATAAGTATATGATTCAGTATCAATAACAATTACTCTGGCAAATTCAATCTTTCTCTTCATTCTTTTCATGGTATCAGAGCTGGCTTAGAATCCTAATCCATTACTGCAATTAAATCTCTCGCCTAGCATCTCTCTTCTTCAGCCACCATGACCAACAATGAAATGTCATCAAACCTAGAAGCTCATACAGATTTTTCAAGAGGGAATCTGTCAAATCCCTATTTCACTCACCATTCAGATCATCCAGGTTTGGTTTTGATTTCCAAACCCTTGAATGGAGACAACTATTCTACTTGGAAAAGGGCTATGACCCTGGCCTTGAATTCTAAAAACAAGCTAAGTTTTGTTAATGGCTCAATCAAAGCCCCTTCAGAAGAAACTGATCCTGAAGGATATGCGGCTTGGTCTCGATGCAATGATATGGTCCATTCATGGATTATTAACACTCTCAATCCAGAGATTTCAGATAGCGTGATATACTACTCTACCGCCCATGAA
>Ga0325404_1000740_pt1 | contig 33167 bp, 21 predicted proteins | sample PopdelMetagenome_18_FD_205664 | JGI IMG/M metagenome (GOLD analysis project Ga0325404, IMG submission 205664) | Populus deltoides microbial communities from Bellville, Georgia, United States - Xylem-Control-R1 | ecosystem: Host-associated > Plants > Phyllosphere > Stem > Wood/Secondary xylem...
ATTTTTTCTCGCGCGCCTCCTAAATATATATATATATATATATATATATATATATATATATATATATATATATATATATATATATATATATACACCAAGAAAAAAGTGGGACACAAATCCAAAGAGCAGCGTTGTGGCAATCAAAGAACCTCTCCTTCCATTCCATATATTATCCGTCTGCTAGTAATCCAAAATAAATCCACCACACAACACCCTCTTTCTTTTTTCTTTTATAACTCTTCAAATATCTAACCAGACTGAATTTCATTGTTTTTGAGGAGATCCCATCAACATCCTCCGTTTTTTTTTTTTTATGTTTTATGAGATGAAGTATGCGCAAAATCCTCTCCACAACAGAACCATCACCATAGCATATGGAAGGCAATGAAAACACCACTCAAAAGGTGCACAGCTGTTTATCCTTTATACCTCTTGGGGTTTCATTTTCATGGTTTTCCCCCCCAACTTAGTTTCTTTGAAGGCATTGATTTCCGTTTTTCTTTTCCTTAATTATGAGAAATAGTTGGGAAAACATAATAAATGGAAAGGATTGTCTATAATTCATGGCATGGCATGGCATCCTAGAGAATAGTTTGTCTACTCAAGTATAATAACTGGTTGAACGGATTTCTTAATATTCTTTGATGTACATGTGAATCTGGTTGCTCTTGTTTACACCACAATGAAAGCTATTTTATTGTTAAAGTTTTCCTTCATTCATGATTTGTAGTACAGCTACTTGAAACTTGTTTGCCAATGAGTAATGGTCAATGGGTAAACTTTAAGAAGCTTTGTTTGATTACTTAGATATTATACAAAAGCAAGGATTCAGGATTTTTATTCAACTTTCAGGCTAGCTGGTTGGTCTGATTCGTAGTTGTGTAAATTAATCTCTTGTTGATAATAAAGTTATGCTTGCTTCTATAACAGATATGCCATACCATGAGAGCTTGTCCCTTACAACTTCGTACAGTTTACTGCTGCATATTTGGCATCCTGCAATCTTAAATGCTCCTCTGTTTTGTTGCTTATAACTGTCAACTGTTAATATATTGGGCCAGCTTCATTTTTTAGTCTCATTCATTTGTCTCTATGATGGCGTGCTTCCTGATCACACGTTTTTTTCTCTCAGCAATTCACTTTATTTTGTATTCAGGTGCTAATATGTAGTTAGTTATGCATGATGCATTTACGAAATGTAAAATGTAAGACACCTTTTAAACTATGAGATAGGATATTTTACCAATGGCGTCTAAGTTAAAAGATTCAAGAATTACTCTCTTTTTTTTTTCGGGCTGGGGGGGTTGGGTGTTCAATAACGGAATCATGAAACCAGAAACTTGATTTTCCAAAAACAATCGTATTCTAATCTACGTCCAGGTTTTGTCAGATTGTTGGTTCCTTCCCTCTGGTTTGGCAAGTGGCCGTTGCACTTGCCTTCCAACCTGTGTATGAGTTTTTGAATATCACATGACAACAGAATATTGAATTTTCCATTAATAAGAAGGTGGTTTCTATGAGTCACATGGTCATATGACAAGTAAAATACTATAGGATAAAGAGTATTGTGCTGAAGCAGATTATAGAACCAAAGATAATGATAAAACACCAAAGAAAAATGCTTGAATCTTTTCTGGTTAAGGACATCATTTTTCCCCGTAAGTTGTGGTATCCTCATGTTTGTTTGTTAAGTAGCGGAATTAGAGAATAATTGCAAATCATAACCCTGTTTATCTGTTTTTTATTCCTATTTATGTGGTCTCAGGGACCATTTAACGATGGCTTCAGGTGTCATGCCTCTATCCTGTTGTTCACAATACTTTCTTGTTGTGTAATAAGTTGACATACTTTCTCATTGTGGATATTTTAGGTCACACTTTTGCCTACATCGTCTTATGATAAACCCTTACTCTATGTAGGATTACTACAAAATTTTGGAGGTTGATTATGATGCAACAGATGAGAAGATAAGATTAAATTACCGAAGGCTTGCATTGGTTAGTGGTGCATCTGTTCTGAGCAGCTTCTTAAGTGAGCTTTTTAATTCTTGATTGAATAATTGTTTTCTTTAATAACTTTGGCATTGACTAAGAAAATTTCTTGATATTTTTGTTTGATTGTAGAAGTGGCATCCTGATAAGCACAAGGGGGATAATGCAGTTACTTCCAAATTTCAAGAGATCAACGAAGCTTACAATGGTAATTCTCATGTATGCACATAAGACCAAGCTCGTAATTCTTAACACTGTGTATTGTTTCCAGGGCAAAAATTGGGGAAATCTTGCTTATCATTCTGGTCAATTACATTATTTATAGTTTTTAGAAATTATTGCGTTCTTTTATTAAAAGTTTCTTACAAAATGCATATGAGGATGCAAGCAAACTTTTTAGATGAATCAAGGCAAGTATTATTAATTTACATATAAAATGTAGCAGCTATCATTTAACTTCACTATTCAAGGTCTTTGAAAAATTTGTTGGATAATTGAAAATGTGAGTGCTGCTTTAAAAAAAAAAAACAAAAGAAAGAGGACATTTTATAGTGATATGTACATGCACATGCACCCCTAGAGAGAGATTTTCACACATGCACACATAACAAACAACGTTTACGAGACATATCTATGTATAAGGTTATCCAGTTTTTGGGAGAAAGATGTGTGCGCGCGCACCCGCAAATATACATATTTTAAATTTGGGATCTCCTTATTTATATATAGGTAGAGCACATTTCCTGTAACATAAAGAGAACTTTGCAGAAAGTAATAGTTATCTTATTTCCAATCCACATATCCCTTTTGGCTTAAACAAATTTATGCATATGTTGACGTCTTAAAGGTAACTGCTGTGACAATAGATGATACAATAGCAATGTCTAGAGGTACTACAGAATGGTAAGTCTTCAATTTGATGACTTCTGCTCGTATCTTTTCTTACTCATATTTTCTTCTGCAGTATTGAGGGATCCAGATAAACGCTTTGATTATGACTTAACTGGAATATATGAGATTGATAAGTATACTTTGCGGGTAAGAATTTTGATATTGTTAATTCTAGATGGCAGGATTACACTTGTCTTGGCCGATGTCAAAGGTCTATTTGGGTATAATATATTGATGCTCATATGGAAACTCTGTAATTGCAATGCAGGAATATCTGACCAGATTTAAAGGAATGATACTTACGTGCAATGGTCTTGGTATTGGTAATGCATCAATATGGTAATCGCTTAATGTCTTTCTCTAATGAAATTTCCTTGGAAGAGTGCTTCATGTTCAATGAACTTGTCTTGGCTTTATGTTAGATGGGATGTCAATGGAGTTCTCCTGTCATATGGAACCGTAATTAGAAGGATGCCTATATGGTTTATGGTGAATTTACTGCAATTGAAATTGTGGGGATGTATGAATGATCTTATTGGTAATATTTTCTTTCAGAAATACTGTGGAAGAAATGAAAGTTAGAGTAATCTAGTTATAGTATAGGGATGAAGGCGAAAACAAATACAGGATAAAAATTGCTGGTGTCTTCTTATCTGGACCTCGATTTCAGAATAAAATCCAGGATCTCCACCGAATCAACTTTTTTAATTGGAGTGGGAAGCCCATGTCCTAATTGTCTGAATTTCTTAACCAGGAAACTACCTAGATTTTCAATCAAGTTGGACAGAGTTGACTTATGCAAAGTCGCCACCCAAAGTTTCCTTTTTAGTTGTCAGTGGGCACTTATATGACACCTTTTCTGTCCTGCTAATTAAAGTCTCCAATGGGTTAGTGCATATTAGCTTGATTGAATAGGTCAGGCTAGTTAGAATGATTTGTTTTCTTGATGTTGGGATCAGAAATAGAAGGGGTGGGAAACACAAATTTATATGCAACTTATCACAACTAAAGTTGTTTCAAAACCTCAAGTATTTGTTGCAATTTGAAGAGGATGGTGGTTGAGAACAATATCAAGGGAAGTGTAAGGGTTTATGGTGGAAATAAGGATATGAGTTTTTTTTTTTATCAGTACTGGTTTCAGTGTGGATTTCTTCAATATAACTTTTGCTTGTCATTGGGTTGTACAAATATCTCTTAATGTGGTTATTCTATTCATAAACAAAGTTGGTGTAAAATTCTAAGACTAAGGAGGACTTGGCAGGAAGATGTACAAATCCATTAAATAAAAACTTATGATGGTCCAAAGTTCAGTGTTGAAGTTACAAATTCAAGTTTTAGCAAACCTCCTTTTCATCATTCTTAGTTTTCATTAATGCATGGCTTTTGAAAACCGAAGAGTAGATGCAAAAGATATATATTTTTTTTATGGCTCGTAAACTTGTTTTGGAACTACCGCTTCTTTTGAAGTTTAGAAGCTCAATCAAATTTTGATCTGTGTATGAGTAAGTGAAAATCTTCTGCATGATCGTTCAGTTCCACCCTTGTTAGGTTTTTATGCTATAGTATGGTCGTTGTTGGTGATTGTACCATGCTTATACTAGGCAAACACTTTTGAACTTAGGAGATATAGGCAATCGAATCTGGATCATAAGTTTAAAGTGTCTTTTAGAGGTATGAACCATGAACTTTCTCGTGGAAATTTACATGATAAACTCCTGGACTTAATCCCTGATGGAATTCTCATCCGAGTTAAAACCCCATGTTCATTTGTTAGCGGTTTCCCTTGTCAATGTTTGAACCAATCTACTGAAACTGCATCAGTGAGCTATTTGCCATCTTAAGTATTCTATTCAACAAAGCAACCTTGCAACTGTGGCCATATTGTGGTTAATCTAAAATTTTGAATAACTTTCATTGTATAGCTTCCATTATTAGTTACAAACTCTGTTATGGTTCAGGACCCAGCAACTGACTGAAATCAAAGAGTTTGCAGAGAAATAAGGAGCAAATCCAGTATTTAACCTTTGTAAGTCACCCTTTATCATGATCTGCTTGATTTCACCCATGGTGAATATTTTAGTTTACATGAACCTTGAATTAATTTTGTCCACTGAAGTTGCTTTATTGATTTGAAGCAGGGATGAAAACATGGATACCATTGTGTGAAAACAACATGGGAACAGCTTCGCCATAAATGAAGGTGGAGGAGCTACTTGCCATGTTACATCGAGGATGAAAACTTGAATCCAAATTATTGCCAGCATTCTTGTATCTTGTTTATCTGTATCATACATTTCATGCACAATCAAGTATGTCATTAGCCTATTGATTTTGTTTTCAAATGAGCACGAAGTCACTACTTTTTTTTGTTCTTCTTTCTTTTCACCATCATGGACAGACCAAAATTTAGTTTCAAGTTGGATATTATGAATTCCTAGCATAAACAACTGTCGTGCAGGGTTCGCTTCTGTCTGAACAAGTTGTCTGAAGTTACGGAAATCTTAGGACAAGGAAAAAGAAGAAAGATAACATGTAGAAAAAAAGCTAAAAATATTTTTAGAAAGCATTCTACTTTAATGATCATATATTACACAAATGGTCTAACTTCTTTAGGAAAAAGAAGGCTAATAACGTATATTTTTTATAATAACAAATAAAAATAATGATATTTTCAAGTTTATAAGTGAAAGTTATACATATTCAATACATTGTTCTGCTGAAATTTAACAAGCTAAAACACAACCAAAGCATGGAGGATGGAACTAGAGAGTGGTAGTGGTTGCTTTTTAAAGTGTTTTTAGTTTGAAAATGTATTAAAATAAATTTTTTTATTTTTTTAAAATTATTTTTAACATCAACACATTAAAATGATGTGAAAATAATATAAAAATATTAATTTAAAAAAATTAATTTTTTTAAAAATATTTTTAAAACACAAAAATAAACAAGGATCCAGATTGTTTCTACTTTCTATTCAAGATCCCTTCATGTGAATTCTGAAGAACTTCGATGAGTGAGTGAGTGAGTGAGTGAGAGAGAGAGAGAGAGAGAGAGAGAGAGAGAGAGAGAGAGAGAGAGAGATATGAGGATTTCTTAATATTCCAAGTCAGATTCCTTCCTTCACTGTAATAGGCTTTTTGTGCTTAATCCGACAATCAGCAAGGGATGATCCATGTTGCAACCTCGCATATCAACAGGGAAGAAAATCAGATTCCTTCATTCCTATAGGTTGTTTATCCTTAAACGATTTGTCAATCATCATAATTATTATCCCATCTTCTATTATCATAATAATTATACTTTCCTACAATACCTGTTTGATTTCGTAATAGTATTTTATCTTATGTGCTTCTTTTTTTTTTAATTTCAGTTTTTTTTTAATTTTATCATTTAATTCTTTATTTATTTTGAATTGAGTTTTATAATTTATTTTTATTTTTATTAAATAGAGTTATCCCCATCTATGAGGATTGTGAGTTTGACAAGTTGACTTAAGTATTTTTTATGTTTAAAAAAAAAATCAAATTTTATTATTCAATATTAAACTAAGTGAAGATAGACTTTTTGTTAACCAATCCAAGTACATCAAGGAACTTTTCAAAAAATTTGGATTGGAATCACTTTGAACAAGTCTAACACTAATGAGCACCACCATCAAGATCAACGAGGATGAAAATAGTATGTGGATGTTAAATTATATCTAGGTATGATCACAAGCTTATTATATTTAACTACTAGTCATTTTGATATCATATTTAGTGTATGTCTATATATTAGATTTTAAACTACTCCTAAAGAGATACCTTAATGTCGTTAAAAGAATTTTCAAGTATCTTTAAAGCACTTTTGAATTAGGTCGCTGGTACTCTCAAATAAAAAGTGTGAATGTTATAAGTTATTCAGATTCTAACTTTGTTGTATTGTCAATTAAAAGTGCACTAGCAGTACATGTTAATTTCTAGAAAATGCATTAGTATCATAGTCTAGTAATAAACATAATTTGGTTATCACTTCCACTATAAAAGCTCAATATATTGTTTTAGGATCATGTTATGCCTAGGTCTTATGGATAAAACAAACATCGAAAGACTTTGACCTCTAGTTGTATCATATTTCAATATATTATGATAATAGTAGTGTCATAAACCTTACCAAAAGCCCCATCCAACTATCTAGGACCAAGTATATAGAAATTAGCATCACATTATCAATGATCATATGCATAAAGGTGATATTTCATTGTTTGAGACCATGGACAATAAAGTGGAGGATATGTTCAACAAACCCTTTAATGAAAATCAATTTTGCTTATTGCGACTTGAATTAGCAATTGGTAACCCTCAATGAACTCAACTTTACTTTTAAATGTCATTTGGTTAATTTTTCTTTTTCATTTGGCACTCATTTAATATATTTTTTTCCCTATATTCTTAGTATGGTTATTATTGTAATTTATGAATAACATGCATCATATCTTATATAATTTGATCATAATAAGAAAAGGCAAGAGCACCAAGAATGTATTCAGTATGTTTGAAGTTTTCATAATTTGGCTTTGAAAAGTATTTGCAATTAAAGAATTAAGTTGTAGACATTAGGTATACCAAATGAATAAACATGAAGGAAATTATAAAGGTAAATTTTAGTTAAAAAATAAAAGTTATGTATACCAGAAAACTCTTTTGATAAACAAAACATCAAGGTGAGAAATTGAACATCTTAGACTGTCATTGATGTTATTTTGACCGATTGTATTATACTTGTTTTGCGGTACATTTCAAGCTGTAAAATATGTTGCACTTTCCCTCCACTTAGATATAAATAGTACTCCATCATTTATCTTTCTATCTACCTCATTTTCTCTTTATATTTTCAGCCAAAATTTTATTGAAATTAATCCTTTTTACTTAGTTAAACTACTCACTCTTTCTAGCACCTGTTTTCTCACTCTCACTTTTCACTCTCACTAAAACTTTAAAGGTTCCTAAACTTGTGTTGCTTAACCATGCCTCCAAAACTGAAGTTCAAAGCTAAAAGGAAGCTAAAATTTTCAGCCTCCAAGTATAAGAAAACTAAAAGCATGAAGGAACAACTTTAACTCCCAAATAATGCTCATGTTAGCTAAGACAACAACACTTCCTTCACTATCATGGTAATGTTTTCAAGTCCTTTTATTAGGCATGACTTCTTTGTGTTAGATGTAGCTTATGAGAAGTACAATATCAGCATATAAAAAAGACCAATACTTAAAAGTCAATGAGTGGTCTTCCATGGGTTAATGGACTTTTCAAATGTTTTAAAAATCTTTGTGAATTCTAGCTGGACACACTTTGCTAAGATTCAAACAGACATTTATCTAGATATAGTGAGAGAATCTTATGCCAATCTTACCTTAAAGGAAGATAACTCATGGTTAAATTTTTCATGTCATAAATATGATTAATAAACATCCTATTACCATCTTATGTAAGTTCATATATGATATTTTTTAGCTCTATGTTATGATGTGTTTATTGAGAAAAGTCATATTGATATCTTTCCAAAATTATCTTTTGACATATAATATGTCATTTTTTTAATCATAATACCGAAACATTTAATGTTATGACTAGGTATTCATCTCATTTGATTATTTCAAACCATTTTTTGTATAAATTGGTTGCTAAAGTCATTCAGTCTGTGGTTTATAGAAAAGTCATATTAGTTAGTCTACTATATAAATGTTGGCTTATCTTAAGATAAGGAATAAGACTAACTAGCCAGGATTGATCCTAATAATTATGGCTAATATTTTCAAATCAATTCAAGTTTTCACTTATATATGTGTCTATTTTTATTTAAATATTCTGCATTAAAGGATTGGGACTATTTATCACATAATATCTTTAAATGATAGAAATTAGAAAATTGATAGAACATATTTCTCTAAGGGCTTGATAGGTATGATATTAGATAAGAAAAGTTTATTTATAAGAAATCAAATAAGACATCTACTTATGACATATTAGTTGCTTCGATTGATGTACTAGCCAAAAGTGTGACTATGCAACAAGAACTTATTATCAATATTTGAGCTCAAGTGATACCTCTCCTTCATTCAAATGCTACATGTGATTTTCTCGATATTTTACTATCAAATGAAAATGGCTATCAGCTAAACAATGGTTATGTTTTTTTTTTGAAAAAATGGAAGAAGAAGTCCCAATGGAACCAACTTAGAATGAAGTCTAAGCATTTTTATGTGCCTTCGCAAATTATCATCATTGATCAATCTCATTTTCATTCATTTTAATTTTTTTTTAACTATTTCTATATGGGTATGTAATCTTAGACATTTAATTTTTTTCGTGCCTTTCTAAAATCTAAGATGATCATTCATGTGGATCTTTTTTATGATTAAAAGGTTGGGGTATATTTTATGAATATTCATAAAAAATATGATGTATTAATGATACTTTACTTTCATATGGTAATTAAATTTTTAAGATATTTGGATACTTCTTTTATCTTTTATAGCATGAATTTCATCTCTATAGTAGCTAGCTATTTCAATTAATAGCATATAACTAATTGAATAGTAGCATACACCTCTATATTTTAGCTTCATTTATGTTCTTATGATATTGTTTGGTAGTGCCTATATAGTTCTGCATTTTGATGTATTATGTTCTCATGTTATGGACTCGTGTTTATTGATTTTAAAATGCTTATATTGTTGAAATATTTTTCGCATCCTATGAGCACCTAGTATAATTGATAAAGAAGAATATTACATTTGATAAGGGAAGCAATCATGTATTTATATTGTTGGCATGCTAATAATTGCAAAAGTATTAATGGTTTGTCATCATCAAAAATATGAAAATGTTGGTCCATAAGTATTCATTACTCCTAGTTTTGATTAATAAAAATCATTAATTGGTTACTAGTCATTCCATTAAGGTTGTGTTGATATAGGTTCAATATATGCATTATATTTCAAGGATTATCTACAAGTCTTGAAATTGTGCTAAAAACATAACTTGATTGGTGGGATAATATGCTTTAAGTTTAGTCTTAGTTATTTTTTAAACATGACTCAAGTCTTTTTAAAAACTAATTTAACTTGTAAAATAAACTTCCTATACCTATAATATTATCCTAAAAAGTTAGCCTTAAAACACCTTGTGCCTACACTTAAAGAGCCTTTATACACCAAATGACTATACATATATATTCCTAAGGCCCTTGTAAGCTATAAAGTATATAGGACACCATTTAACCAAATAAGATACCTAGTAAATTTATCTTTAAAATTCCAAGGACATCTAGTAAACTAGACAACCTTACCAGATAAATTTATCTTTAAAATTCTAAAAACACCTAGTTCTTCTCATTCATAGCCCTACTAAATGGTTGGCCACCTTATCATTTGAGTGAACTGAAATTATTCATGGTCTCTTACTATTAAGTGTGTAAGAGTCACACCCTCTGTAAACTAAATTATAATTCTTTGTCCTTACACCAATATTTGAATCTAAAATTACTTTATCTTTTTTAATCTAAAATTACTTTATCTTTTTTTTTCAACCAGGAAAAACAAGACAAACATTTCAAATATCTCACTCTATATCCTCTCTCTTACTTCATGGATGATATTTTTTTTGCATCATCTAGCTAAAACCAAACATATACCAGACTTCTAAAATTTAGATTTTTTGACCTGTTTTGTCTTATGCTAAATGACTACTAGATGTTTTTTTTCCTATAAATAGACCTCTTCTTACAACTTTTATAGGGTTGTTGTCATCATTGATCTACAAATTTTATTCTTATATAATTATATCCTTTTCATTTGACCTTATTCATGATTATTCTCTTACACATTGATTGCACCTCTTACTTCACCTAAAAAGAGTTAGATTACACCTACTAAAGACTTGAGATTTTTTTTATTGTAATTTATTCTTCGAAGTGAGTATTATTTTCATTCTTTTTTAGTAAAACTTATTGTTGAATTGTAATATCACTATAACCGCTTGGTTTTTGGTTGTGATCTTTTATAAGAACTTATATAGGATTCAATCTATATCTGTGAAAAAGACTATTTTGGGTTTGACCTTGAGCCTGGTCTAAAAGGTTCCATTGGTTTCAATCATTTTTTTTATATGAAAATGATTAGTGGGTTTGATCTTGAGCCTTGTGTAAAAGGATTGGTTGGTTTCAATTTTTTTTTTTTTTTGTGAAAAAGATTGGGTGAGTTTAATCTTGAGCTCTATGTAAAAGGATCGGTTGAAAATGTTTGAATTTTAAACTTGTAAAAGAATTCATTGTAAGGTGTGAATTGGCCTATGAAATACACTGCAAGTGAAAATAGAAGCTAAAGCTTACTATTTAAGGACTGAAGTAGGTGGTTAGTATCAAACCACAATAAAATCCTTATCTTTTTCTTCTTCTTTTTTTTTTGCATTATCATTTACTTGTTGTTTTTGTGTGGATAAACTTGATGTTGTCATGTAAGTACGTAATGAAAAATTTATTTTCATGTGTTAGCATGTTTAAAAAGGTTGTTGTGTGGCATGATTGAAGATTTTACATATTGATTTTGATATGATCAATCAACTAGAAGGAATTTGATGATGGTCATTGATACAAATGTTACAGACTTTTTTGGGATGACAATTAGCAAGGAACAATATGTGTTGCAACCATATATAATTCCTTAGTTTCCACAAATAAGATTTTACCATAAATAGATTTAGTAATTCTTTAGGATTGTTAACTAAATGTCAATGCTCTTCTTATCAACTCTAACACATTTTTAATTTAGATATTCCGTAAGATTTTCATGCAAGTATATTTGAGAAATTAACTTCTAGATATTCATAAGGCTAGTTTTTTCTAATATAAAAATTATCAACCAATCGCCTTATTGTGTCATAAAGTTAAGCAATCTAGATAAAAGATTTTCACAAGTGAGAACATCTTTGTTATCATATGTCAAAAAAGAAGGAGATAGTAAGCATTTTTAGAAAATATTTAATACCTACCATTTAGTAGGGCTATGAATGAGAAGAACTAATCAAAATTCCATTTATAATAATTGAAAGCATTTTTTTTAATCAAAGGTTAAAGGTGAAGTAGAAATCTCTTCTTTGATTAGCACACCAGTTAATATGGAAATTCTAAGTACTTTTTTCATTGATGATGTTGATCTAGATAAATAGCAAATAATGTTAGGTAACCTTGGTAGAAGGTTTCAACTAGTGAAAGCTCTCTTATTAGAATGAAAAAAAACATTTTCTTCTAGAACATAATCTATTTTGTAAAAGAAATCTAAATGGAATAACATATAACAAGAGAGGAAGATCTAGGTAATATAGTTGAGTACAAAACTCCACCATTTTAGCTCTTATAAAAGAAGAATATTTTGCGATAAAATGATGTCCACATTTATGCTATAACAAAACTAAAGGCATTTTCAAGGAAATTTTCACCTTCTTGAATTCCTAATACTAGAAAAAGGGTTTTACATTGAAAATTTAAACATACCTTGCTAATTTTCCTTGTAGCTTGTGATTCAAGATAACAAAAAAAAATTCATTAAAAAATTATCTTGGTTTCCATAAAACTCTCCCTTGAATATCTAGCTTCATTTTATTCTAGAGAAGTTGTTGGGCATGTTCTTTTTTAATTTGTTTTTGCATTTACTAAAACACTTTATAAATTGACTTGACTCTAAATGCTGACATTGTCAGACATGCATTACAAGAAAAAGTTCCAATACAATCCTAGACAAACATTATAAGACAAAACATATAATATAATATAAACAAACAGTACATGAGTAAATTCTAATTACAATGCCAAATAGACACTTTAAGGCAAAATATATGGAATTATATTTATTCATATACTTTTAGATTAGAATTTCAAAGAAACTTAAATCTTTCTCTTCAATTCGTACAAGTACACTATGCAAATACACTTCAATCATAACTGAAGAATTTATATGGTAGTTATTGTAGAAATATTAAGAAATGACATCTTATACTTTATAGTGTGAAGAATTGGTTATTGATAATAATAGATTAGTGAGAGAATTAGATAAAAGAAATTCTCATCGAAGACTTAATAGTTTATTCACTCTTAGTCTAGGCAAAGTCCATTTCATTATGATAGGAATGGAAAGGATCAAATAAATTTTAACCAATGCAATAAAAATATTAATTGTTGTTCCAAAGACTCTACCTTTTTTATTTATTTTAAAGTGCAAAAAACTTCAAATAGATATTTCAACAACTCAAGTAAAGAATTGTTACAAATAATAAAAAGACTAGTAAGTTTAGATAGAATATCTGAATATTTGGTTAGATAACGTGATACTAATTTTTGTTTTGTTTTTTGTTTTTTTTTTTGTACTTTTGGTAAATCTAAAAGCAATCTCTCACTTTATACTGGGAAAACATTTGAAAAAAATGACAAATACGCCACAATTTTCATCCATGAAAATTAAAGAAGGTCCTACAAACTCTTTTGTTTAGTGAGATCCATCAATAGCTATAGTTAAAATTAAGATAGAAAAATTAATTGTCTTAGAAAAGAATTATGGAGTTGAGCTCCTCACAAAGCATTGTTGATTAAAACAAAGCTTTTCATTATTTTTTTTTCCTTTTAGTATTTTTTATTTGTCACTAATTTTTTCAATTTTACCCTTACAACTTGTGTTAGATGGATTTTAGGATTCATAATCTATTTTAATTGGCTTCCTATAGAATTCTCGATGTGTCAAAAAATATTACTTCATTGATTTTATTTTTGATTTGGTAAGATCAAATTTGGTTTTATTGATTAAACAATTGAAGTTTCGGGGACCATATTTGATCAAAGAGAAAAAATGCAGCCTATTTTTTTTCTTTTGTTGTTCATGAGGCACGTATTTTTTAATTTAGGGCGCACCTCATGAAAAATAAAATTTTAGTCCCTAAATTTGTTTCATGTTTGGTCCCTCTTTGATGAGGATTTTACATTTTCATCAAAAACTTTATTTTATTCACGTTTCAGCCCCTGAGTTTGGGAGAGGAGAGCGAGTCACTGGAAAATAGCAAAGAGAGAGAAGGTTGATGGTTGGCTCAGTTCCAGAGACAAAACAAGTTGTTCTTGGTATAAACATGTTCCATTTGATGATAGGAGTTTCATTAAAGTGTTTTTTTGACCTTTATCTTCCTGAAAAAAGTAGATTGGAGTTGATAAAGAAATTTTTTCTGACTTACTTTTTTGGATTTGGATTAATTTAAAGGTTTTTCGAGTTGAAAGATTGATCTTTTAAGCTTATGAGAGTTATTATTATATGTTTTTAGGCGAGGTTGGTTTTTTAGGTAAAAAAAACCCAACTTAATTTTCCAACCAACTCTCCTACGATAACGCGTTGTCTGATTATTAATTTTTTTTGTATAAAGGCATCATTTCATTTGCCTTTTAAGTTAAGAAAAAATCAAAACAAAATGTCCAGGCACGTAGGCTTGGCCTTTTTAATTTATAGGCCTAACGTCTTATCCCTAAGGCTGTTCATGGTTCGGTTTGGACTACAAAAACCAACCAAACCGAGTAACTTAAAGTTTGAAAAATTTAAACCGGACCAGATCAAAAACCGGTTCAAACCAAACTGGTTCGGTTCAGTGAAATTCGGTTTTTTTTCCATAAAACCGGGAAATCTAATCCTATCGTATAAGAATAGAAAACTCTTCATATTTGCTTGCTATATAGACGATTACAATTGTCATCTCTATTTTAGAATTATTAGGACGATTGCATGCAATTATATTTTGGTTTAGCCAGAATCTTGTTGTTCAAATCCTCAAATCCTACAAATATGGCAAAGCCCTAAAAGTTATAGCATCCTGATTAATAAGAATATTTGTTGGTAAAGAAATTCACAAAACGAAAGAAAAAGACAAACTAGATTGAAGAGGCCAACCTTCTCCCATGGGCACTGGTTGTAATCACACTTTTCACTAGGCCACCAATCTATCATCAGCTTTTGCTATAGAAGTTACCCCTTTAACAAGAAGACAAACCAGATCTTCTCGATAGCTTGCGCAGAAATAAAGAGAGGAGTCAATGAGATGGAGATATAGGTTTTTGTTCGCCTTACGCAGAAGAGATGGAGATGTTGCGCAGAAATAGAAAGAGAAGACAAGGAGATGAAGATGTGAGTTTTTGTTCGGGACTTATTTATGTGTGGATGGTTTAACTTTTGAGTTTTGAGATGGAGAGTGAAGGGCGGTGGCTTTTTGAAGATGTTGCGCAAAAGAGATGAAGATGTTATGTTATTGTTAGGGTTAGGGTTAGGTTAACTGTATTATTTATAGCCCTCTTGTTTTTCAGTTGGTTCGGTTCGGTTCGGTTCATCGGTTTTCATTTTAAAACTAAAACCGAACGGAATCGGCAAGATTTTATGGTTTTAAAAATCGATTTAATCGGTTTTTTCGGTTGTTCGGTTTTTTTGAACACCCCTATCGGTTTTTTCAGTTATTCAGTTTTTTTGAACACCCCTATTTATCTCACTCAGACCTAGGTGTCTGCCTTTCTTAGTCTTTAAATATTTTTCTTTTTAATTTGAATTTCAATTAAATAAAATAATTTATTTTTAGTTTTATTTTGTGAATATTTATTTTTAGCGTCATATAATTAGGGGAGATAGATTTTAAAAACTTTATTCGACCGTGTCATGACTTGCTACCCATATCAATCCAAAAAGTGATCTTAATATTTATATATAAAAAATAAGGTTAAACAATGTCATCTAGAAATATATTTTTCTCAAGTTTTGGGTTTTAATAAAGTATAGTTCAATTTTTATTTTGTTTTTAATAAAATTATAATTTATTTTTCTAATATTAGTAAGATCTCCTTTTTTTTCCTCAATTCCTTTTCAATTGCTTTCCTTCGTGTATCTATCTTCTCATCATATATTTTAATCACAAATTTGATTATAAAACACGAAGTCATCAAACCTAACTATTAATTACTTAGGGTTTGACAGATTAACACTGAGTAAATAAAAAACATCATTATCTAAAATTATTTTAAAAAAAATAACAGACTTGAAAAAGAACAAAATAATATCCAAAAGAGTAATATCTGCTTTCAGAAACTCTGAGGTACACCATGAAGAAGAGATTTTATAAGAAAAAAAAAAAAAGTGGAGGTTCGATTATCCACGATCTAGTATGGTCGATAGAGCATTCCAATGAAGCAACAAGGTTTCCTCTTGTTGAGCTCTCAAATGCTTTATCTAAACTTCCTTTTATATGAACAGCGGAGAAGTACTAGTGCTCTGCATCAGTTCTTGATGATTGGCATCGAATGCCCTTCCACGCAACTTGTTTATACCAGCTAGTTCGAAGTCCTACCATAGAGACCAACACTATTCAGGAAAGAAGGAAAAAAATTAGATTTATAATGCCAGACGGGCACTACAATTGTTTTTGTTTCTAAACTGTCATGATAACATCTCTCTGATCATCTGACCGACAAGAAAATCCTCTCTGCCTCTGGTGTTGAGACATCGTGGAGTGAAGAATCAAGATTTGTGCATCATTTATTTGAATTTAACGATACAAGATGTGAAGTTTGTCATGAAATTGTGAGATACTCAGTGCAACAACATCTGAAAGTGTAATATCTGGATTTAGTAAAAGCTCGTTTGTTCAACCCAACTAAAATTTTACTAGAATGGAAAAGGTAAAGATATACTGTGCCATGTATCCAACCAACAAAAGCAAGCCACAAGAGGTGGAATACAGATTTTTCTAATGGTGTGACCTACTCAAATGCATGATTTTGATTGACATTGATATGTCATTTGATAGAGAAGAGTGGCTACCGTTGTAGATCCCACTTGAGGGGCTTCTATTTAGATTTGAACTTGAGAGGGACCTGGGTGCAGCCGAGTGTCAACCTGCATATTATTGCAAAGTTTACAAGAACTTAAAAACACTGTATACCAATATGCACTTAGTATTTTATGCTTTAGTGCTTTATATGCGATGAAATTTGTGTTAACCCATGCAACTAACTCAGGCACAATATTCAGTAGCTTAAGAATCAATAGCTCGCATTTGCTCATCAAATTTGTCATGGTAGAATGCTCAGTAGTACAATTTTATTAAAAATTATAACCTAGCATTCATGTGCATTGTAGTGAAACATGGTAACACTTCACGTCCACACAAGAGTCCTATTCCCTTGTAGTTGCTTTAGCATATAAACATTCTAATCTTATCCAGGAGTTGCAACTTCCACTACGTATTACATTAACACCATACATCAAAATCAACATTTTTTACCCAGCAAGTAAGCAAGGCGTGTATACACATTGTGTTCCAATTACTGGAAAATCTTACTTCATCCAAAAAGTCAAAGTCTGTTTCACATGACAGTCTATGCAGAACATCCCAGGATTGTTCAATCACAGCACCAAAATTAACAATGACTACAAGTTTTAAGTCATTAACTAATGTAAAGAAACATGACCCAGTAATTTTCTTTTTCTCAAAAAATACTTTCTGTCCAACCTCAACAAAATCTCTCTAAGGAGCAATGATCTACAGCAACATCTCTCTCTCTCTCTCTCAAGTTTACACTCAGGCCTCTTTGTTTGTCAGAAAGTAATTTTCTTTTGGAATATGAATTTATGAAAAGTGATTATTTTATAATGTTAAGCAGTATCATGAAAAATGAATTGAAAAACATTTTTCAGTGTTTCACTATGCCATAGAAAATGAGCTGGAAAATAACTTATTAATGTTTTAATTTTTTTTTTCAAGTTTATTAAAAAAATAGAAACCAGATTTGACAAATAAAAAAGTTGAAGGAGAATGAAATTAAAAAAAATCAATTTTATAAATTATTTCAAATAAAAAAATAGCAATCAAAGAATAGAGATCAAATCTAATAGATAAAAAAAGTTAAAAGATGATGAAAATAAAAAAAAAATATTCTAATTTCATAAATTATTTAAAATAAAATAAATTGCAACAAAAAAAATAAGTATTAAATCTGATAAATAAAAAAAATCTCAATTAAGAAAAGGATAAGAAAAAAACAAATTGTAATGGTAATTTAGTCATTTCACTTTATTTTTATGTGCAATTTCTAGAAAGTATATTCTGCCCAAAATAAAAGAAAATACTTTCTTGGAATTCATGACACATTTTACTTTGACTAGAAAGTGTTTTCCATTAACCAACTTTTCTAATCCTAATGGTAAGCAAACATGAAAAAGTTTGGAAATGGTCTCCAGAAAACAACGTTCGATGAAACAAACAGGGCCTAAAACTAACAAGATATTAAGGGTAGTTTATTCTCATCAAAATACAGAACCTCACTGTATAATAGTTGTCGTAATGTAAACAATATGTTATTTTCACGTATCTAAACACATTCAGCATTTACTGAAATCAAAGTCAATCATTCCTTCATAGTTCATATTAGTTCCTAAACTACAAATGCATCATTCCATAGAAAATGAAAGCAACTTTCATATGCTAAAATATTAGCTATAGAAAATTAAACATATGGGAGGAGTTTGACAGCTTACTAGTAGTAAGAAACCTCAGCACCATTCCTAGGTGCACTAGTTTACAGTCTTATGTGTCCAGTGATGTTAAGAAGCAGGATCATTTCTGATAGAAGAGACAACATTTCTCCGCACTGGGCGAGTTGGTTTCTTCACATAAGAAGAATTCCATTCCCCCCCATCCTGAGCATAGTAATCCATGGGATACTCCCCACCAAAATCTTTCTCCACACCCTTTGCATCCCCATTGCTACATTCACAGCATGATCCATCACTCTTCTGACCACATCCCAAACCACTCCCACCACCACCGCACCCTGAATTCACTACCAAACTCTTCTCCCACCAACCAGCCAAATCCCCAAGCGCAATCTCTGCCTCGAAAGGCGTCAACAATGGCCTCTTAAAAGCATCCCCCCAATCAATAGAAAGCCTAGGACAAGCGATTTGAATCCAGGCATCAACCGAATCCTCAAACAATGCAATCCTACCCGGACTAATTTCTGACATCAAAACAACCATATAATCAAACCCTTTCTCCTCCATCTTCTTTTCCAACCTTTCCAGTATCCTCGGGTTCCCTTGCCTTCCCAAAGTTCCCAAAACAACCCCCCAACTCCTCGCTCCCTTTGCCCTCTCTATCGCCTTTTTCCTTACCTCCTTCATTCCCTTATGATCATACTCCTCCAAAAACAACTTCCCTAAATAAGGGTCATACCTAAATGCCTTAATCCCCGGATTCGCAATCATAAATGCCTCTAAATGAAACCTTCCATCTGCTACAAACACCAAAACCATCTCCTCCTCACCAAAACCCAAATTCCCAACAACATTTTTTGACATTTTGGGTGCGGTACAACCCAAAACCTCTCCAGCTGATAAGGGTTTCGATTGCGGGATCAAAACAACAAACCCATTATTTTCCAATTCAGGTTTCGCTTCCCTGATCGCCGAAGCAAACTGAATCGTGCCCGCGAGCACAATATTTCTCTTGTGGGTCCCAAAATTGAGGCTGATCGTGTTGATCAGACGGCTGACATCGATTTTGATTTCTACAAAGACATAGAGACATGGGATTTTGGTGGCATCAATAGGTATCAAACAGCTATGACCGTAGTGGATCAATAAATCGGCATCGAGAGCCAAAGCCGACAAATCGTCTACACAGCAGGCGCCGTACGTGACGTCGCCGAGGACGAAGCAGTGGGTGACGTCAGCGAAGGCAGTGAAGATGTCAGAGAGGATTAGAGAATACATGAGGAGGCCTTCAGGGAGCTGGAGGGCGATGCGTTTAGCGTTGGTGGAACGCACGCGCCAGATACATTTGTGGATTTCGAAGTTGTAGTTGGAAGGCAAGAGAGAGATGGAGGCGTTAAGGGATGGGTCGTTCAGGATTGAGTCTGGGATTTGGGATTTTATGAAACGTTTTGGTGTTGGTGTTGGTTTTGATTTTTGATTGAGTTGGATTGCTTCCATTTTTTTGAGAATTATAATGTTGATTTTTGTTAGTTTTCTTTCAGTTGCATAAACTGCTGCTGCTGAGAGGGGAAAGAGAGAGAGGGGGCTGTTTGTGGGTCACTGAATTGGGAATCTAGGGTTTTGGCAATGGGGATATTTTTCTTTTACACGTCAGCGTGTGGGACGGGTAGCTAATGTTTATTTATTTTCAAAACTTAATTTTATTCGATTATTATAAAGATTGAAAGTGCATCAGCCATTTTGCGTTGTTAGGTCATCTCCAATTAACTATAATCTAAAAATCTAAAAGAGGAGGGGGTTTCCTATAATCCTGCTCTCACAAGCGCTGTTAAATTATTTATTTAATGAAATAATGTTTTATTTTTATTTTGTTTTTTAATTATTATTTTTAATTTTATCTTTTAATATTAGGTTTTTTTTTATTAAATTATCATGCTCTTATGATATAAATTATAAATTTAATAGGTTAACTTGAATAACTAAATTTTTTTATTAACTTTATTTTTTAATTTCTTCCTTTAATATTACGTTAATTGAGGATTAGACATTATGATTTGTTTTGTTCACTTTCTATTATGTTATTTCGGCCTTATGACTCGAGAATATTATTTAAAGGGTTAACCTAAGTTGATTCAAGTTTTTTTTTTAAAACGGATATTTTTTTCAATTTCACTATTCAATATTGGGTTAGTTGGGAATTGAGTTTTATAATCTATTTTGATTTTCTTTGTATGGGAATATCTTGGTATCATAAACAAGGTTGTGGGTTTTGGTATTTTAACCCCTGTTAAATTGAGTCATTTTTTATTTTTCTACTAAAAGGTTATATCAGTCTTATTACCCGAGTCATAGGTCCTTCAACATTTGATTTTCTTTTTATTGGATTGTCCTTATCTCATGACCCAAATCTCTAGTTTGGCAAGTTAACCTAGTTGACTCAGTTTTTTTTTAATTGATTTTTTGTTCAATTTCATTATTTAATATTGTGTTTGACTAAGAATTAGACTTCATGATTTATTTTGGTTTCCTTTTTATTATGTTATTTCATCTTTATGACCTAAGAATAGTGTTTAAAGGGTTAATTCGGGTTGACTTGGCTCATTTTTTGTATAATTTTTTAATTAAAATTTTTACAAATCTCATTGTTCAACAATGGATCTTATATAGGCGATTGACAATTAAGCTTTTATAATTAATCTTGATTTGATCTTTATAGTGTTATTTTAATCTCATGACCAAAGTCATGAATTTAGCAGGTTAATCCTGGTTAAATTAGGTTATTTTTTTATTTTTATTTATGAGGTTATCTCGGTTTGATGATCTAGGTTATGAGTTTGACGGATTGAATCAGGTCGTTTTTTATGATTTTTTTAATCGTATCCTTCAACATTAGGTTGATTGAGAATTGAAGTTTATAATTTATTTTAATTTATTTTTTATGGGGTTGTTTTGATTTTATGACTTGGGTTACGGGTTTTGATAGGTTAACTCGGGTTGCTTTTTTATGTCTTTTTTTAATTGATGTTTTTTTTTTAATTTCATCATTCATCATTGGTTGATTAGGAATTAGGTTTCATAATTTATTTTGATTTCCTTACTACAGGATAATCATAGTCTTACAATCTGGGTCATGAATTTGACATGTTAACTCGAGTTGACTTAAGTCAATCCAATATGATGTTATTTTATTATTAAAAAAAAATATCATCTTGAAATTTTTTTTGTTAAATTATGTTTTTCCCTGTTGTATGGGTTGCTTTTGGATCTACAAAATTAACCAAGTTACATTAAATCAATCCTTATACGATTTTATTTCTATTAAAATAAATATTAACAACATTTAAATATTTTTTTGTGTTTATAAAAATTTAGACTCAATCCGCAGTATAGCATAAGTGAATGATTTAGTGAGAGATGTAAATGAAGAGTAAAAAATAAAAAAATAAAAATAGTTTTTATTTTATTTTATTTTACAACTTCAATGGAAGAGTTAAATGAAGAGTCAAAATGGGTTTTGTTTTAAAGAAAAATCATTCCTACATGTATATCAAAACAGCCAGATACATTTAAATAAATTATTTAAATATTCCTTCTTTCATCTTTATAAATTTTCTCAATGTTTTTCTAAAAAAAAACAAAAATATTAAAATTAAATATATTAAAATAAAAATAAGTTGTTAAAATAATTTTTTTTCCATTAGAGTATATATTAAACAAATCATATTTACACTGTTCACAAACTATATCAACAATTTGAAACTTTTAAATGGTTTTTGCCATTGCAAATGCTCTTATAATATGTTACCTTTTACTTTTCATTTCAGTAGTCATGAGTAATAATGATTTCAATTTATTTTTTATTATTATTTAATAATAAATTATTATCTTCTTTTATTAACAAATACATCAAAGGAGCTAGTATAGTTGTGGAAAATCCCCAGCAACAGTGAAGGAGCTTTCTTTTTCATCATTTATTTTTATCTGTCCATAATTTTTTTTTCAATTGAATTATTTTATAGCCTAATTAAATAAGATTAAGTTTGAAATTGTGTTAACAAGACGAATTATAAAAACAAAGGATTGAGATGTACAGTAAAGGAGCTCCTTTTCTTTTTTCTTTTTTTTATTTTCATCATTTTTTCTATTTTTATGCTCATACTTTTTTTTTCTTTTGATTGGATTTTTTATGACCAGATGAAATTAAATTTGAAATTGCTGTGAAAAGACTAAATTGAAAGACATATGATTAAAATGGAAAGCACAAAGAAAAAATATGGTTGATCCTAAATACTCAATAATTTTTATTTTTATCCAAAAGTTTATTTTATTGATTTTTTACTTTCTGGTTATGAGAAAAGAAAAGAAAAGGTAATCAGGAAACTAAGAAAAGATTGAGAAAGGTGTTTTCGTGTGGAATATCAGTTCAAAATTGGATTTTTTGGTCCAAAAGTTGAAAACGTTTTAGTAGATTTCCATTCATCTAAAGTGGTCAAAGACTAGGCAATATAGGACACATAGCCTGCAGCAGCCGGCGACGCATCGTCTGAAGGATAGATGACATGTCATCCACCCCTTATTGCATGAGAAAATATATATAAGCTCATACGCGTGGACTTGGGTTTCCAGACCTAGGTGTGTAGGCTTAGATTTTCAGGTCCAAACACCTATAGTCTTGAGTAGTTGGCTAGACATGTGGTCCTAGCCTAGTAGTGTCTTGCTATCTCTTTTTTATATATATATTATTTTTCGTAAATGTTTTAATTAGTATTTTTAATGAATAATTGGATGAGATTTTTTGGGTTTGGTTAACCCAACCCCAAACCCAGGAGAAGCGGTGCCAAACATTTTGTTTATGCTTCCAAACTCCAAGGCCAACGATTAATAAAAGTTTATTTATTCTATGATAAAGATTCACTCACGTTTTATTGAATGAAGTTTTATCCCATAGTCTTAAACATCTAAATGGTGACTTTTATTGATTCATCTACAATGAGATCTAATAATATAAATAATTTTATGGATTTAAAATTTGAAATACCCGTATAGAATTATTTATCTAAAGATTTGTTTTTATATTCAACAATCACATTTGTAGTTCAAGTTTTAGAGTATTGACTTTAATAACTATGCATAGTGGTTGGTGGGCTATTCAAAGTAACTCGAAGGGTGTCACTTATACTCATTGAGCTTATGTGAAGTCAGGTTGACACACCCGAGTTTACTCATAACAAAAGAGAAAATATGTAATAAAATATAGATAATAGAAAAATGAAACTTACAAATAAAAACAATAAAAAGAACATGATAGTTTTTATTTTATTTTATTTTTAAATTATACTAGCAGACTAAATATTTATAAGAGTACAATTATATTCTTATTATGTTTATTTAAAATATTACAACATTACTTTCATTTAAAAAAAAATAAAAACACTCTACATTCACTTTCCAAATCTTTCTTTAAGCATCAAGAACTTCCATATCCCCTCCCATTTCATTTTCATAAACCAAGCTTCAGTGGAAACCACACAAACTCTCTACACTTATAAGAGTACAATTATATTCTTATTATGTTTATTTAAAATATTACAACATTACTTTCATTTAAAAAAAATAAAAACACTCTACATTCACTTTCCAAATCTTTCTTTAAGCATCAAGAACTTCCATATCCCCTCCCATTTCATTGTCATAAACCAAGCTTCAGTGGAAACCACACAAACTCTCTACACTGAGCATGTTTGGTTACGTGGGAGCGTCAACGTTTCCTACGGTTCTATTAAAACAAGCTGTTTGGTTAACAGCTACCCACGTTTTCAAACTTCATGGGGCCCACACAAATTGTGTTCCAAACACAGGATAAGCAAAAGCAACTATCTGCTGCTTTTGTCGTGGCTGCTGTTCAGAAAACGCTGCAACCTTTACCAAAAAATTAATTAGCCCTATCTGTCCTCAACATCACGGTCGTCTCCCTTCCTCCACATTCGCCTCCCAGAGCTCTCCTCCTCCACAGCTGCCCTCTTCTCAAAAAATCAGTACTCCTCATTTCGCTTTCAGTACACACTATTTATCCATTCTCTCACACAGAGTGTCACCAGTGTTTGTAGCCGAGTGTAAATCAAGCCCATCTGCCACCGATCTACTGCCATGATGAACTGCTTTTGTGGTTGAAGAAGACACGCACTGAACCAGGTAATTTTATTCACAGTTGACCTAAAAAAATGTATAGATCATGCCTTATCAGCTAAAGCAAACTGTTTTCTCTAACCAAAATTGTCTCTTGCTGTGTGTTTTCTTTACCAGAACCAAAGAGAGCATCGAAATCAGCCTCCTGGAAAGCTCAAGCACAAGCATCTTACCAATCTCTGTCTCAGTTTCACAAGAAATTTCAAGGTCAGTTGGTCTGTTTCGGTTGTATAGTTACTTTATATCTCTGATTCTCTTTTTACATGTGCTTTTGGCTGTGCGTCGTGTGAAATCATCAAAATGTTAACATTTCCTTACATTATTATGCATAGCTAGACACAAATACATATGCTTTCGTGTTAAAGACTTTGGTTTTGATGTGGATTTTTTATTTAAATGGGAGTTAGCTAGTCATTACCTTCATTGTCTCTGCTAAATTTGGTTTAGCATTAGTAGAATGATTCTTTGTTTTTGTTTTTGTTTTAAATTAGTAAATTTAATTAAGAAAAGGTTAATCATTGATGTCAAGGGAAGGTTTGAAGAGAGTGGAGTAATACTTTATGTTAACTAGAATTGCTGCAAAAAAATTTTTTGATCAACTGGGACAGGATAAAAATTATAGGATTTTGTCAAACATAAAGGATGTGATTGCGGAGTGTGCAATGTGAAAAGGGGATGATCTTTTTTTCTTAGGAAAGAAGAGAGCATAGGATTTTGTAATATGTGGATATTGGTGTAGTGGAAATTAAGAGTTTCTTTTGCACCAGTTTATTAGTTTAGAGTGGCAATTGAAGTTTCCGAGACTGGATTTTTTTGGTTGCAATTGTATAACATGAAGGGAAGTTTCAAAGTATTAAGAGGGGATGAAAAAAGTTCTGGTTTATAATGTATATATGAAGGGAGAAGATTGTGTGGGGATTTTGTTGTTGCAAGGAAAGGGAGACGGTGAGTTAAATCTGTTGGTTTTTTCTTGTGTTTGTACTTTATATGCTTGTAAATATTCTTCATTCACAAGTCTCATAGTGACATATAAGCTTTCTTTTTTAGAATATAAACTGAAGGTTTTCTTTGTCTAAACTTTTGCCAACTGTAATACTCTATAGAGCACATATTAATATATTATCATTATATTCATTGGCATTAAATTTGAAGAAATATTAGTAATACTAGGCAATGCAAACATTGGTTTGTTGAAACATTAATGGAAATAAACCTAGCAATTACAGTGTTAAGCTGATTATGTTAAGTCTATGTTCTCTATTTGCATTTTGTTTTTCAGGTTGCGATTTATTAATTAAGATAGATTGTGCATTGCATGTCCTTTACATCGCCTCTAGGAATTTAACCTGTTAATTGTATATTAGACAAAACATTTTAACCGAGAACATGGACGATTCTCAATCACAAGATAAGGCTTGTTGGACTAGAGAGATGTTGCACGTTTTTTGTGACATATGTATTAAAGCAATTGAGCAAGGTATGCGACCTAACACACATTTCGACAAAGCTGGGTGGAAATATGTTATGAATTGCTTTAACGATCAAACTGGCCATGCATTAACGAAAGCACAATTAAAGAATAAGTGGGACGAAATTAAAAAAGATTGGAGAATATGGAAAAAGTTGATTTCCAAAACAGGAGTAGAATGGAGTGCTGAACTGGGAACAATTGCGGCTCCTGATGAATGGTGGAAAGCTAAAAACCAGGTCTGTTTTTTTCAGTATGTTTAGAGCTGTAATAAACTGTTTGATTGCGTGCTTTTACATCATTTTTGATGCATTTTTTTCTTCATTGTTCCTTTGTTGTAGGAGATACGCGGAGTAAGAAAGTTTAGGCATGTTGGCATCGATCCAACATTGTGTAGTAAATATGATATCATGTTTACAAACACTGTTGCTACCGGTCAGTATGTTTGGGCTCCATCACAGGGTCTGAATTCTGATGAAGATGGTGTAGGTCAAAGGCAAACTAACGCAGTAAATGAGGACCCTCAGCTTCAGGAAGGTAGTGGAGATTCTGAAGAGGATAGTCTATCAAATTTTGTTGCCGATGTCAATAATATGGTGGCTGGTGTCAATTTTTCCAACAACACAAGCAATCCCACTGGTAGTAGTGGGAAGAGAAAAGGTGTGCAACAAAGTTCCCAACAAAATTTGAAAAAAAAAGAGGTGCCGGAAGGGGATCGCATTTGTTTGCGTGATTAGATAAGTTAGTTGATAGCGTGTCTACCAAGAGTGAATGCACGTCAACTGTTTTGGATAAAAAAGAATGTAGCATAGAAGAGGTGATGAAGGAGTTTCACTCCATTGAGGAAGTGGTGTTCGGCAGTGAGCTGTATTGTTTTGCAACTGAGTTTTTCATGGTTAGAAGTAGGAGGGAAATGTGGTCAGCAATTGGTGATATGGACCGAAAATTTCAGTGGCTGAAATTAATGTTCGATCGAAGGGCAACCTACAGACCTTGAAGTAAGTTTACATTTGCTTTAGGAAAAAATAACAGTTATGTATGTTATTTTGTGTTATATGTTGCAGCAATTAAATTTTGTTGTGTGTCATATGTTTTGGTAATTATTGCATGCATTTCATATTTCAAGTGTTTTTGAATGTTTAGCACACTTCTAATGTTTGATTTGTATTCCAATGAGCCATTAACATGTTGTATGGTTATGTGTTTTCTCACAGTTAAAAGTCCACAAAAAGGTTAGGTGCATGAGGTGTTGCTGCGACTGTAGAATTGCCAAATGGTTGATGCAAATGGTTATGCCTTTGCTGTTTTTTCCCAGGTTTCTTAACTTGTAACGTATCATATGTTGAGCAATTCCTTTGTATTTGTAGTTTTCGGCTCATTAGTTATGTTTGAGATGTTTTTAACAGCTATTGTTGTACCTTTTATAAGTTGTAATTGTAGGTTTCATGTTGACTTCTATAGCCTAGTTTGAATAGCTGGAACACTTTGTGTTCAGTTTGCTTTTTCAGCCTTGAATTTCATATTGTAACTTGATGGATTTCATGGTTTTTTATGAGTTGAATGGCAGCTGATTGGTTGAATGTTAGTCGACTTGAATTGCTGCTACAGCCTTGAATTATTGTTCCTTACTTGAATGTTTGATTGTGGGTTGAATGACAGTTGCTGGGTTGAATGGTTGGTCATGGTACAAATACTGGTTTGCTGATGGGTATGGCAGTAAATATATGTTGGTTTGTGCTCTGTGTGTGTTTCTATTTAAGATGCATTATCATTCCAAAGCATTTTCATTGGCTGGCCACAAATTTGCAAGCATTCCCACGTGTATTGAGGGCTGCTTTCAGGAGGTTTTGTTGCTGTTTTTACACTGCAACGTCAACTTCATTGACTTTAGAAGGTTAGTTATTGATTTTAGGGTTGTTTTTTAGTTAATACAACTTTATCTTTATGTTTTGTTATCAAATTTAGATAGTAAATCTGATAGGGCTGCTATTATTGTCAATAAAGCAAGTTTATTTTTTGTTTTTTTCCTATTTATACAGCAGTCCCTTATCTTTAGTTTTTTTCCTCATGAAACCTTAACGGCCTGCCACCACATATTTCAAGCATGCCAACGTGTATAAACACTGTTTTGAGGGTTGAATTTAAGTTTGTGCTGTAAAATATTGAATGCGTTACTTATAAGTAAAATGTGTGTGATTCGTCGGGGTTGCTTCAATTTAAATGTTTTTTGCTTAAATTAATTTCACCGTAAATAAGTTCGATTATTAGGGATTGCTGCAATGAAGATGTTTTGGGATAAGTTAATGCCACCATTAATGTTTAAAATAATGTATACAAATTACGCAGTGAAAACTGTCATGTTACCGTTACGTTGCAGGTTGAAAATTACAATTATTGTTTTGTTGAAAAATATTGAATGAGTTACGTATAAGTTAAAGATGTTCGATATTTAGCGCTTCATCAAGCATAAATGTTTTGTGTTAAGATCGTCATTAACGACACAACAAATCAAAAAATATTATTTAATGAACATGTATTATTTACCGATACTCTGCAGGTTGGAAATTGATATTAAGTTGTGTTTGTAGATATGGATCCGAATTGGTTTAATGCGTTTTTTGCTGACCATTATGAAAATGTTATGAATAATGCTAGTCGATATGTGTCTGATGGGTTTGCTGGTACAAGTTCAGTAAGTTGTTTTGGGGGTAGTGTCGGTGATGGTTATGGGAATTATAACAGTGAGGTTCAGGACGATGACCTAAATCAACAGAATGACAATGACAGTGGCGATTTATTCTGACATAGAGAGTGTGATCGAACTAAATTAGTCATATGCACTACTGGAGCACTAACGATGTATTACAATATGTATGTTTACAAAGAGCCATGTATGAATTCATACAACACTGGCATGCGATGGTTGACAGAAATTTTAAATGGGCATTGAATGCGTTGTGTGAACATGTTTCGGATGGATGCGGACACATTGAAGAGTTTGGCTTTAGAGTTGGAAACGATGTACAGGTTGAAACCGTCTAAACGGATGAGTGTTATTGAGAAAGTAGGCATGTTTCTCTACACTTTAGCTTTAGGTGCTTCAAATAGAGAGGTGCAGGAGCGTTTTCAGCATTCAGGTGAAACAGTTTCCAGAAATTTCAAAGAGGTTCTTCGTTCTGTGTGCTTGCTAGCAGCTGATTTCATCAGACCAGTAGATCCGAAATTCACAACAACACCATTGGAAATTGAAATGAATCCAAGATACATGCCCTATTTCAAGGTAAGCAATACTCTGTACATGTAGTTAAATATTTCAAAAGGTTACAATCAAATATTTAAATGTAATTAAATTGCTTCGGCAGCAAATTTTTTGTTTTTGTAGAATTGCATTGGAGCGATTGATGGAACACATGCACATGCATGTGTTTCACAAGAAATTCAAATACCATTTATTAGTAGAAAAGGTATACCGACGCAAAATATAATGGCAGCATGTAGCTTTGACATGCAATTTACATTTGTTTGGACTGGGTGGGAAGATAGTGCTTACGATACAAGAATATTTTATGAGGCGATTGGAAATACAAACATACAATTTCCGCGGCCACCGGAAGGTATTAACCCCAAAAAAAATATGGTTGTTCTTCAGCTGGTCTAATTTCTTTTTCTATGAAGTATTTTGTAAGCGTTAAACAATTAGTACATTTATGCAGGGAAGTATTATCTCGTTGATTTAGGATATCCGAATGAATATGGTTACTTGGGTCCATATAGAGGGGAGAGATATCATCTTCCAGAATTTTAGCGACGAGGACAACCGCGAAGTCGGGAGGAACTATTCAACCGAGTCCATTCATCATTACGATGTGTTATCGAACGTACACTTGGAGTTCGGAAGAAAAGATGGTGAATCTTGCAAACCATGCATGAGTTTCCTTACAAATCACAGGTTAAAATTGTTGTCGCATCAATGGCGCTGCACAACTATATTCGATGGAAGTCAGGCCAAGATGTTGCATTCAACAAGTTTGATAGCCATCTTGATTTCGTTCCTCCAGATATTTTTCCCGATGTCGTTCCACAATCACAAACAACTGGACGCTAGAGTGCGTCGCGTATGGATTATATTCGTGATGACATTGCAAATAGTTTGACGGAGCAATAATGTTTAATTGTAATAACAAATCACGCTTTTCTTATTTTGCTGGTATTTATGTGGACAAAATGTTTTATTTTCTCTTAACACAAAGAATTATTTTATTTATGTCATTTTTCGTCATTCTGTGTACCAAAGCAATTGCAACCACATGTTTAACCAAACATGTTTTTAACAACAATAAAGTCAAACCACACTTTTAACTAAACACTCAAATTATATACATAAACCACAGAAAAAGTGCTTTTCGAAAAAATCACTTTTTTCCAACCGCAACCACAACAGCAACAGCAATACCAAACACACTCTTAGTCTTCTTTACCATAATTGCCTTGAACCTTGGAGACCCAGCTGGATACTAAACTAGAGGAGCAGAACTACCACCATGGAAGGATCATGACTTCCACCGTAATCATTTACATGACCGTTACTTTTAAAATACCGTCAACATCCATATTTCATAGTAGAGAGTATTTGATAACGTGGAGCGATTGCTTTTCAAATAATTTTTTGTGTTGAAATACATATTAATGATATATTTTTTTATTTTTTTAAAAATCATTTTTGACATCAGCACATCAAAACGATCTAAAACATATTAAATTTTAGCAAAAAATTTAAAATTTTTTAAGAACACAGATTATACTGCGTTTGCAAACATATTCATAGTGGACGACAAAAAAAAAAAACCATAATAGATAATGTTGATTCCATCAAGGAATGGTGTTATGTGTTATGTAATGGCCATTTTTTAAAAACTAATGGGTAAATTTTCTCCTAGATGTTTGAGAAAAAAATTTACCCCCCCCCCCCCAATCAATAATTTATATACATTAAATCTCTTAAAAAATTAATAATTTAGATATTTTATAAAAATTATTATAAAAACATAAAAATATAATTTTAAATAAAATATATATTTTTAAAATATATAATTTTAACCGTATTTCCAAACATTGTAGCATTTCACACGAAGCAGAGAAAGGATGTTTTATAATTAATGGGAACGGTTTCTGGGTTTCTTATATTCCAGTGGAAAATTCTAATGGCATGGCGACTTGTCAACAGCAGCATGCTCAGATTGAAAATGACTCAGACTTCCATTTTTATTTCGTAGATGATTCCAACAAGCATATTTTACATCTTAACATAAGCTTTGAGAATTATTTAATGCCGCATATCTTAAGACTATACTACACTATAATAACATAATCTAATGAATATGCGACTGACAATAATAATAATAATAATAATAACAGGGAATCTCAACACCATGCTTTCGCATTGCAGTCAACATCAACCGCAAGCGTGCGGCTCAATATTACCCTTGAAGGTCAAATCAATATCAGGACATGCAATTAATAATCCCAAATATTGTTGGATTAGCGTCCTCTGACTCATAATTAAAGTGGTTCAAGAAAAACAAAATGCCCCTTCAGAGGGCTTACCGATAACTTCTGCTTCAGCTTCTTTGAGAAAACATTCTTTAAGGTATAGAATATGAAAATGAAATAAAATTGAGTTCGGTAGTGATACACTACATTAATTTATTGTTTTTATGTCTTGTTTAATTAATTATAGAAATTTTTTTTTACTCTAAGTGTTGAAATTAATAATAGTATAATAACTATAGTTATAAAACTCAGATCGGTTTCACTAGCCAACCTAGAACTTGTCAACCCGGGATCTTGAATAGTGCTGATTTAAAATAAATTAAGAAAAAATTAACTTTGTTTAACCGAATCAAAAACAAATAAATATGTGATCTGATATATCGTCAATAGTCAGGTCTTGGATTTGCTGTCTAATGGTCATGATTTCAAATCTTCTTAGGGCCATTAGAGGGTTAAATGATCGTTAATTTCAGGGTCTATAAAATTAGTTGAGATGCATAAAAACTGACCCGAACACTTATGTTAATAAAAAAATCAAATAAACCTGTGATCCAAGATATTGCCAATAAACTTAAGAGTAAATGTATGATCCAAGTTATTGCTGATCCGAGTTATTGCCAATAAGGTTAAAGGCTGAGAACTATGTGAGATTTTTGGCCATGCCATTAATGGAAGAGTTCTTGGAGGCTAAATTTTCTTTGACCTAGTATAATTTCACCCGGAAAGAAGACTTGATATCAATTGATGCACAAGAAAGCTCGACGACATCCATTACTGTCGAACCAAAAACTATATATCAATTGTATTCTTGACTTTCATATACTTTGATGTAATTAAAATCAAGTACTTTCTTTACTGTTTTTTTTAGGATTCTAACCATATATATTTTGTATATAAAACTAATAAAATGACTTAAATTCCCTTAACTTCTACAATATTCAATGTAATTGATTATTTTTAATTTCTTTTGATAGAATTATTTTTGAATTTTGAAAATAAATTTAAAATTTAATATCATAAAGTTAATTTCCTATCAATTTATTTTTGTTTTAATTGAGAAAAAAATTACTAACCTAAATACCTTCTTTTCTTTGTCTCACAAAAACACTAGTAGCCTTAAAATTTCTTTTTCGTTGTTTTTTTTTTTTTTGTGGGACAGAGAAAAATAAGGTATCCAGGTTACAAGTTTGTTTTCAATTAAAACCAGATTTTGGATACAGAATTAAAATTATGATTTTAAATTTTAATTTCAAAATTAATTTTATATAAGAAATTTAAAACTCATTTGTTAGGTTAAGGGTTATCAAAGTTGAGGGTATTAAGTTATTTTATTAGTTTAGTGTTTAAAATAAGGACAAAAATTTTGAAAAAATTAATGAAATGGCTTGATTTTAAATATAACAAAGTATAGGGAGGTCAAACTAAAATTTAGAGTATAATGACTTATTCTTAAAATACTTTAAATTCAAGGAAATCCTGTTATTTTAGAGTAAATTGTTTACTTATGAAGTGATATTTACATAGTATTAAGGGTTTTTTT
>Ga0325404_1000743_pt1 | contig 33103 bp, 17 predicted proteins | sample PopdelMetagenome_18_FD_205664 | JGI IMG/M metagenome (GOLD analysis project Ga0325404, IMG submission 205664) | Populus deltoides microbial communities from Bellville, Georgia, United States - Xylem-Control-R1 | ecosystem: Host-associated > Plants > Phyllosphere > Stem > Wood/Secondary xylem...
ATAATTGTTGTCATCTAACTTGATTCCAATCGGTGTAGCAGGTTCATGGCTGGCAAGTTGTGTCATCCCTGCTGTCAGATCTGCAAGTATTGAGTTCTCCCCTTCATAAGTTTTCACCCCAGCAGAAGGGGTTTCCATTCTTTTTAATAAAAAAAAAAAAAAAAAAAAAAAAAAAAAAAATTCTATGGCCCTAGAATCTCTGCTCTGATACCATGTTGCACTGAGAAAAAATATATTTGATTGTTATTTCAGTACATCAAGTAAGAGCAGAAGAGGCTCTTATATATATAGCCTATACAGAGACTAATTAGGAAAAACTCATTACACTAGTCTAGGAAATAATCATGGACGATTTACAATCAAGTAAGGCTAATTAGGAAACTAAATATTCTATGATTCCTATTCTGTGATTTCCATATTTATTCTTCACGTTAACATGAGATACGTGTTTGGTATTGTGATGTAAGATGTTTTTTAAAGTAAATTTTGCTTGAAAATACATTAAAATAATAATTATTTTTATTTTTGACATTATTATATTAAAACCATTAAAAACACTAAAAAACATAAATTTAATGTTTTTTCAATAAAAACATACTTTTAAGAAACACCCGAAAATAAAAGCAAGTGTACTTTTAAATAGATGCTTAAGCTCAATATTAAGATTTGAAAATCTATGAGTTTGGACGTTTGATATGATATACTAAATTAAAGTGTGAAAATGACCTTCCCAACAAAATAATATAGCCCTAATCTTTTCTTTGGACCCCTTATCTTTGACTAAAAATCTTTAAGCTTACAATGGGGCGGAGCCAACACATTAAAAAGTCCAGAGTTTATATTATATGGTCTATCACCTAACTAGTCATTCACGCCACAGCCATTGAATAAGAATAATTAACACATTTCTTCTTCTTTTTCTCTCTCTTTTTAATTGTAAGAATGTGTAGACAGGTCAATGTCGAAGCAAAGCAAAAGGAACACACAATGTGGTTTGTTCCAGCAAATCACCAACTAAAACAAGTTTTCATGAACATATTGTGCCTTGCCAATCAGTTTTTCAGCTCTATGCTTCCTCATTTTCACACACAAATCAAGCATGGCTTCTAACTACGAAAAGCTTGAGGCTTATCTAAGTTCGTGGTCTGCAAATCTGTCTCGTGATGATGAACATTTTAGAGCTCCATCAGCTTTCACTATTTTTACTATGAATTATGAAAAAAAAAATTGATGGAGTTGGAGTGGCTTGTTTCTTACAACTTATCCAGCAAGAAAATGATGTGTCCTGAAGGCATCGAGCATGGAAATGAACCTTGGCCTAAAGAATGATATGGTTATCATTAGGTTCTTATTTGAAGGAGACAGCTTACCAAAATGTTAATGGCTGAAAAGAGTTCCATAAGAGAGTCAATTAGAGCACGAGATTCTAATTAATACAGCAAGATCAAGTTTTAATTTGTTCAGAAGTCTTGTGTTCATTCTACAGTAGCTTACAGGTTGCATGACTTCGTTTAAGTGTGTGCGACTTGGTTTAATGTCGTGGCGAATGTTTTTTCATAAGTGTTTTTTAATTAAAAATATATTAAAATAGTATTTTTTTTATAATTTTTTTTATCAACTTGTCAAAACTATAAAAAAAATACTTCAAAAATTAATTCAATATTTTCCAACCAAAAATTTATTTAAAAAAATTTTAAATATGTATTTATTTACGAGGAGCATTGTGCGGTGCATCAAATAAAAAACATGAAATACAAGACAAATCGCGGTGCACCTCGTAAACAAACAAACACCAATACTAGTGTCTAATTAAATCATCAAAGAGGTAGTCAAATATGCAAATGCAAACAAGCAATTTTCAATGAGCAGGGAGTCGAAAAGAATCCGAACTTCTATATCGAATGCACTAAACTACAATCAACATGCTGCTGCACATCTTAATTGATCGAGGATGGCGAGGCAAATGTTCTTCAATTGAGCTCCAATCCAAAATCAAGGACAAACAGTGGACAAGCCAAGATCTTCTAGGAGTGGAATGAAATTGGACTCCACCTTGTATGGGAAGATCCATCTTGGTGGGCCATGGTTCACAGAAACAAGGTGACTGGACCCCACCCATAAGAAAATTATGAATCATTAATGGTAAAAAGTAAAAAAAGTAAGCACTTCTCTTTTGTAGCAGTGGAAATCTTAGAAGCAACTCAAAAATGCAAACGGTCATGATGACTTCTTCTTGAAGTCCCAAGAGGAAACCTGTGAATTCACAGTGATCAAAGCGATGGGTTCCTCAAGGAAATAGCTTTTAAGACAATTGAGGTAGGGTACAGCTGTGAAGTCACTAGGGGTCCGTGACAGACAATGCTCCAAAGTCCAAGCATTTATCATCCCAACGAGAGTGTGCACCAGTGAGGCGAAGGAATCTGCTAATCTGGCTGTGGCCTGCAAACTCCAGCCCATATTAGTAAGGAAGCCCTTAAATCCATAGCCATTTCAAAACCCAATTTCTGGCTTGAATTTGAAGCTAGGAAGGAAACTGGAAACCACGCTTCAGGACATAGGAACTAGGCAAGAGTGCCTGCTTACCAGTTCTCGCTTGCTAACTCGGCCTTGATGGGCTTGTTAAGCCAGGACTATTGTAGAAAACTCTCGTACTCAAATATGATATGTTTAATGCTCGCATTATTTGTTGAGTTTCCCTCCCTGATGCCAAGCAGATTCCTCTTTGCGTACTCCTTCAGAAGTTAATTTGTTTCTTCAGTTTCAAATGAGAAGGAAGATGCTAGGGGATGAGGATACCATTAGCTTCTAAAGCACTGTTTTAAAACCTAACCTAATTTGGTAGGATATTCCATGACTTGGGACTTTAAAAAAGCTGGATTTCAACAAAAAAAATAAAAAAATAATTAACTATTAATAAACCCCCGTAAAAAACCTAGATTGACCTACAACCAAGTTAACCTAGAAAAAACTAGTCAAAACCCAGTCCAACCAGTTCACTTTTTTCCTTCTTTTTATTTTTTCTTTCAAAGGGAAGACCTCAGAAATTTACTGCAGAAATGCTGTGCTCAGTCATGGAAACCACTAAGAAGTCATCATTCCTTTAGAAAATAAAACTGACACAAAATGATATCGAAGCTTTCAGGAAGCTTTGAATCCGAAACATTAAAGGCTAAAGGCCAAGGCCTATAATTTACAGCATGAAAAATATTCTTGCAAGTTATACTGGGACATGTAATGGGGTGGGTCTAAAATGCCTTCGTTTTGGGCTAGTGCCGATCTAGGCCACCGGATTTGCTTACAAAATCAGAAACGGTGGCGTAGGGTGCACAAGACAATCAGGCACTGTGCCTGTGCCAAAATACAAGCACTGTAGCAACCCCTATAGTTTGGACCCAAGAATTTTTGTGCAGTGTTGGTAAGAGAACCTGTAAGGCAAGGAATGGAACAAGTTTGGCACGGAAAGCTACCCCGTTCTGCAAGTCCAAGTCCCAAATTCATAGGAAAGAATAGCTATCAGTTGATGCGAATGAATAGGCCAGAGAGCTCAAAAAAGGTTTGGAGTCGTTTAAAAAGTATGCAATGATGTAGAGACACGAGCAACAGGACAAGAAATTATGAACCTTTCAACATTCTCCAGCAAAATCATGGCAAATACTAGTCATACAACCACAAACATCCAACATCTCAAAGATAACGTGGACCCAGAAAGAACATCCCCTTCCACACTAAGCAACCATGAGCCATTGATCAGAATTGGTCACAGATCAAATCACCGATATGCATCCGGCCCCAGCAGACTATGTCTGCCATACTTGGCATTCTTCTATTGCACCAGTTGATGCAACCTGCCAACACAGTGTAGGACTAAGCACCAGTACCCACTGGCCACTCCTTTGTCTACATGTCTATATAATCCTTGCAGAAACCATACCTCTAACACCACTGCTTTCTCTTTTCAACTCTTCTGCCATACCCAGTAACAAAGCATCCTTCAACCATGTTAGAAGGCAAAGCTGTTGTTGGCGAGACTGACATGCTTCAAACCATGCAGCAGGATGCACTTCACTTAGCTGCGAAGGCCCTTGATATCTTTGATGTTACCGAGTCCACTGATATTGCCCGCTTCATAAAGAAGGTAACCTCCTGGAAAGTAATTAGATGATTATTTGGAATTAAATAATTGAAGAAAGCCAATTTTGGGGATTCTTGTTTTTGCAGGACTTTGACAGGGTGCATGGACCAGGATGGCAATGCATTGTGGGGATGGATTTTGGTTCATTTGTGACCCATTACCATGGCTGCTTCATCCATTTCTGCATAGGAAACCTTGCAATCTTGCTTTTCAAAGGTTTGGGAAGAGAAGTCGTATCCAGCCCTGGAGATTGTTGATGCATAAGCTTGGTAGTCTATTTAGATTCCATATTTTCATATTTGCTGTGTCAGTAAGGGAAACAGCAGTAGAAGAACAAATACAAGTTTCATGCAGTCCATCTTTCTTCTTTATAACCATCCACATCATCCAGTTGTATACAGTGTCCCAATCCCTGCACGCCGTGGCTTGTCTTGTTATTTAAACAAGATCCTGTGATGATAAAGAAATGCAATATTAACACAGAAAAGCTTCAAGAATGTAAACTCGAGAAAATTCAAATCGCTCCTAAGTTGATGAAGAGCAAGAAAAATCTAACACCAGGTGCACCTGCGAGCTCACCTAACAGGGTCATTAATCTGGGTAGAAAAGGTTTTTACCAATATACATAACTATACTATGCAAGTAAAAGAATTGAGCAACAATTTCCAGGTAAATAGTTTCACTCAACCAGATACACAAGTAAGACATGTAGCTCTTTCTGATCAAAGAGAAAAAAGGGTCATCAAATGGGACCTTCACGTTCTGAAAGAAAGGAGGCATCAGTAGGCAACTGTGCCACTTACACACCATGTAATTAAATTCCTTGGTGTGTCACTCTGCACATGTGCATGCCGTGTGTGTGTGTGTGTGTGTGTGTGTGTGTGTGTGTGTGTGTGTGTGTGTGTGTGTGTGAGAGAGAGAGAGAGAGAGAGAGAGAAGATTACCTGCATATTTTATAAACCTGAGAGGGTGAGTACACAAGGTGGAGCATCCCTTCTTGGCCCCGCAACAGAACGGTAAACATAAACTTTATCAGCCTGAGAGTCATCACTTCCATCCTCTTTCATTACTTCAACATTCAATCTGGGCATCTCCCTTGCCAATAACCGACAGCCATTCATTGTCACATTGCAGGCTGACATCCAAAGTGACCTCATAGACTCATACTTCTCCAAACCTGAAAGAAGTGCAGCATTTCCAAATGGACAGTCCCTTATCTCTAGTTTCCTCAACTTTGGACAACCTTCTAGCACACACTGCATCCCCCTATCACTACTGCCCGCAAAAGCCACAGACAGAGTTTCCAGATTTTTGGCATACTGCCCAATATATTCAAATGTCAGGTCTGTCAAGAGACCTGAAACAGAAAGCCTCTGTAGTTTAGTGCAAGTCCTCACCACTGCCCCAAAAGCCTCGTCCATTGGTTCATTTGTCAAGTAATCCGGTTGGCCTGGATTCATTATGCAAAGACGAAAGTGGGTGAAATCAGGGCAGTTCCGCACAATAGTTGCTACTGCAGCATTAGTCATCTGCCGGCAAAAGTAGAGAACATAGTGGAGTCTTCGACATCCATAAGAGACAGCAACAAACCCTGCTTCAGTCACCCCGTGGATAATTTCCTCATCAAAGGGATCAGCAGGGAAGACACGGAGCTCCTCAAGCAATGGACAGTTGGATCCAACAGCCTCCAGCCCTTTGTCCCCCACAGTGTCCAGGACCTGCATTAATGATGTGATTAAAAATCCAAGCAGTTAATCTTAAGACTAAGATTTGATGTTTGGTGTGATTAACTGCACTTAACAGTTGAGCCTTTTTTCTTAGTATGTGTTTTTTTTGGGGGGGGGGCTCTGGGCTGCAGATGAAAGGGTGCTACAGTGGTTGATGATTTGAAATGTAGCACTCAGACCTTCAACCATTTAAGGATTCATCTCTCAGCACTAAAATCCTAGGTTGTATAAAACTCTTATTAAAGCACATGGTAAATATAAACATAGTCAACTTGATGTATAAAACTCTTCAATATAACTAGTAACAGCATGCAGGAAAATACAAAATCAGAAATTTTACACCACATGAAACCTTTGAAACAAAAGGAGCATCAGATGAATCAACTCCAAGAGAATTAACTGCCAAAATACCAGAAATAAAAGGTTGAGAGCTTGATAATATCCATTGTGCAAAATGAGACAAACTATATCACATAGGTGTTAATTAACTGGAGAAAGTATATCACCTCTCAGGAGAGTTAAACAATTAAGTCATAAATCTTAGGCTCTATGCCACAAAACTTGGAAGCAAAGATGATTTACTAAATTACGCATGTAAAAATAAAAAAATTGTTTCCAAGAAAGAAACTGATAGGAAAGATTAAAAACAAAGATTCATACCCAGAGGCGTCTAAGTCGTGGACATTGACGGAGAAGACTAGCAAGTTCAAGACTTTGCAGAAAAGTATAGCTCAGGTTTAAGAAAGTCAAGTTTGAACAGACAGGGTACAGAACTGGTAGATATAGTGCTGTTGCCTCCCATAAACCTGAAAGGGTATGTAAATTCTTGCACTGGTTAAATGCACTTTCAAGCTCCGCATACTGACGAGTTGTGAGCTCTGGTGTGAATGAACCAGTGCCCAGCTCTGTTAATTGTGGAGCACAAACTAACAGCCTTTGTAGGTGTTCCAAGGAAATACTTTTGTTGACCTTCAGAACCTTTAGTGACTTGCACCTACTAACAAGTCTCTCAAGTGCATCGAAATTGACATCAGTATTCAGATTGGCAAAGTTTAGTACTTCCAATGATGTGAAGTTTTCAGGGAAGCAGCTTAACCAACCACCACTCTTGTCATCAATGCCATTCTCTTGTATGTCAAGCTGAGTCAAGCTCCTGCACCGAGAAAAAATAAGTTTTCTTGTGCAATTGAAAATAATATAACACATAAATGTCCACAAAGCACAACAGAGGTCAGAAATCATGAAATTAAGGGTTATTAACCAGTAAAAGAATGCTCAGAAACGTATAGAAAATGAACTGCATGCAAAGCAATACACCTTTTTTTCCCATCATAGTTTTTACCCATGAGTACAAGAGAACATGTTACATTTAAACTAAAATGAACACATTACAGAAAAATAATTGCAGATAGAGCTGATAACCAACTAATCAAATATGTGAAACAGCACAGAGAAACCAGATCAATGAAATAAATTATAAACATAAGCTACACAAAGAATACATAACACGTAATGTGCGAGTCTAATCAAGTCTTCACTGCAAACAAAGGTGCTATTGTCATAGGGAAATAGTTTTTAGGAATTTCAACCTTTGCTACGATCAGCATTACTAGTTTTCTCCTTTTCTCAAATTCAAGTCACGTTTCCAGCAAAACATCTCCACTGGACTCTTTTGATATGATTCTCATGAAGGAAATGGCATCCAGGAGCACCATCAATCAAATAACAAAGTGAATCACAGACTGCAAATAAGTATGGATCACTAGCACTCTCAGTTCAATGAATGAAATCCACACACTCCATACTTGCATAAAATCCAAAAATTCTTTTATGCCAATATTCTGGACACCAACCTTTTCATTTATTCCCACTCCTTTCTAATACATAAGGCATCTGAGCCCAAGTAGAAATTGAATATCTCCCAAAGATGGGTGATGCATACTGCCACCCAGAAAACATTGCAGCATCTCGATGACCATACAGCATTTTCCATGGTCATCGCTATCCAAACCAATAACCCAACACAAAAGTGCATTTGCGCGAGCAGATGAAAAGTTGACAGCAGTATTATGACACCAATAAAATGCACGTCTAACAGGTAAAATGTCACATCAATAAAAAAAAAACAGAGAAATTAAGCACAGAACAAAAGAAATGAAAAGATAGAACCACTTGCAATCACGTTAAACTCTGCTTTTCAGGTGGATTCTTCCCATCCAAAGACGGGTGCATTTGTTTTACAGCATCCCCCATGTATTTCTGATTAATCGTCAGATCTATAAAGATTTCAAGGAAATACAAGGTCATGGACAGCTAAAACCAGCATGACTCAAGAAACCTTACATGTATCATTCAGTGTTAATTGTGGTACAAAAACTGAGTTTGTTACAGCAACTATACTTTTCCTTCTTTTTTCCCCTTTTTTTGTTCATCCAGGCTGATTGATCAACAGGATAACTATCCTCCTCACTTAACCATCCCATTTCAGGTTGGGTATAATCGGATCCAATGTCACTTGAGATGAAACCAAATAACTTTACCATCTAAGCTTGCGAGCACCCACCCTAGAACACCACAACATAATTGTATCCATTCATCAAACCCACTCGCTACCAAGACTATCATCCATGAAAATAATTGATCCAACAATGCATACAATGGATTACACACACAAAAAAAAAAGTTACATTTTTCACATACGATAAAAAAAAAAAAGGATTTATTCTGGAGGAAAATGACATCAATCACATGCCATGATCCATTAAATGATCATTAATAGGTCAAAAGTCATATCAAGTAAAAGAAACCATATATTAGAAAAAGAAAGTAAACAAACAACAGTAGAACCACTTCCGTTACTGTTTAAACTCTGCGAACATAGATTTCCAAGCATAAACCAGAAAACTGCCAGTTTATTTCATAACTCACAAATCAAAAACCAAAGAACAGAAAAAAGTTCATCACTTTCTCTAAAACTGAATTAATCACCGACAACTTGTGTTAGATCTAACCCAAAACAGTTAACATTAAAACAGCAAAAACCCAAGATTTTATGACAAACAGTTTAAGTAACTAACAAAAATCCTTACTTGCAATGAGTGGCAATAGCAGCAAGCCCGTCAGTACTAAACCCATCACAGCTCAACAGAGAAAGAACCTTAAAATTAGGAAAATTAACAGCCAAAAACTCCAAACTTTCATCACTAACAGCCATTCTCTTAAGCCTCAGCTCTTCCAAAAACGGATACTTCGTTGCAAAAACTACAAGCCAAGGATGAACATCAGCTCCCCAATTTTCAGGCACTAGATTAAAATCAGAAAATCTTGGCTTCCCTTTAAGAGTAACACTCTTAATTATTGGAAATCTACGTGCAACAATTTCAGGAGAGACTGAATAACAGTTTCCTATAAAAACATGAGTTCTTGACCAGCTTTCTGCGTTGTACCAGTCCTTGCATACTAAAGACACTGCGCTACGATCTTTGTGTGATTTCAAGAGTGAAAGAACTCGTTCCAGTACTTCATCTGGGAATGGTGATGACCTTGTTGAGTCAAGAAATTCCCTTTTCATCTTTGGATTTGGACCCATCAAAGTAAAAACTCAGAACTCAGTCTCGGTATTTAGGATGGTGAAAGATTTTTCATGAAAACAAATTATTTTCATCAAATCCCATTTTGAAATTTGAAAGATGGAGATGAAAACAAAGAAAAGGAGGGCGTTTTACTATTGAAAATTTTTCTGCAGGCCCATTTGGAAAATTTTGAAAGATGGAGATGACAAGATGATAATTACTTTTTTTTCTGCAAAATCTGAAGGGAGAATGCAGTGAGGATGAAGTTGTGATTGGAGAGGGGATTGAAGAGGGAAATAATTGGAGATTTGGAATCACTCTCTGGTTGGTTTCTTCTGACCCTATTTTGTACCGTGGTATCGCTTACTGCTTACTTTCTAAAGTGTTTTTTTTTAATAAATTAAAATAATATTTTTTTATTTTTTTAAATTTATTTTTAATATTAAAACATCAAAATAATTTAAAAATATTAAAAATATATTTTTTTCAAAAATAATTATAAAACCCGAAAACAAATGATATCTTCTTCCTCCATGGAGATTGAATGGCCAAACAAGAAAGAAACAGAGAGGTGTGGTGTCATATAATAGGAAAAGCGTACAAGTACAGGGATGATAGAAAGAATGTATTACTGGAGAGATATAATATTATTATAATTATTAATTACTTAATACTACTAATTATCATCTATATTCATTCTAGATTTTTGGATTAATTTTCACTCTAATAAAAAAAATTTAAATTAACTTCTAGTGACTTTTTTTTTATTATTATTTTTTATAATTTTTTATTTCATAAATTAATAAAACATGTTTTTCAATCATACTAATAATTTAAAATTCAAAGTTCAATAAAAAAATCACAGCTATCTTAACTAGACCCAGTTTTCTAATCCAATTTAATCATAACAAAATTATTATTAATTAAAAATATATTTACCATTTGTTCATGATTTTTTAAACTCATACTTGAAATTTAAATTTGAATTCCAAATAATAATATAAGAAATAAATTCACATACACGCATACAAAGCTTCAAAGCTTCTAATCTAGAATAGGCTTCCAATGAATTTTCAGGTTTTAGCCAAATAATTTTTTATTATTATTAATATGGGTGTATGGGTCAGTTTGCATACACCTACACTAATCTTACGGATCCTGAAATTAATGACTATGTAAGTCCCTAGTGGTCATTATATTAACAACCACATGGCTCGAACCTGAAATCACATAGAAATAAAGGATTTTGAACAGATTGTATTTCACTCAATTTATCTAAATTCAAGTGTTCTATTTCTGTATATAAGTTTTTAAAGTGATTACTGTCTCAGGAGAAAAAATAGAGAAAACATTGACAAACAATGCATGTTTTTTCTATATTTTTTACATGATTGGAATATTCACTTGTGACTATATAAAAAAAAAATTCTTTATGTTTCTGGTATGAGTGAAGGTATAGAAATTCAAATTCTATATTTTTAATTAAATATATTTCTATTCTTTTGTTGATGTCGATTTTTAATAATGAAACTAACACTTAAAAAAATAATTTAATCAATTAAAGGGTAAAAAAAGTATCAAGAGCAAGTGATTATTATATGTTATTGATGTGCTTTTATTCGTGTAGTCGGTTTGGCATTATAGTTCAATTATATTTTTAATTTTTAATTATTTTAATATATTAATATCAGTAATAAATTATTAAAAAAATATTATTTTAATATATTTTTAAATAGAATATATTTTAAAAAATAACATCTGCGATACAATAAAGCTGAAGCTGACACGGACATGTCTAGAAAGGAGAGAGAGAAGAAGAAGATAACCCACAGCAACACCTAACCTGATCCATATCCACTCGGATCATGACACGTAAGCACAAAGGACATCGGGGTGCATATTGCGCACACGATGTAGGTTAGAGTGGGCTGTAAGGGCTATAGGCCTGTTTGGGTAAGGGAGGGGTAGTTATACGGGTAGAGGCTTTGAAAAATTAGAGCTGACTACAAATGGTAAAATTCGTTTTTGCTTTTTTTACTATTACGAATACTTTTTACTGCTCGTGCATGCAATCATTTGGAGAATTACCGTTCTGATTATAAGGTTCGTTCATTCTCGATTTTACCCTTCATCTTGCTACAAGCCAAAAATTGGTAGCATTATTATCTTAGTTACTGGTTTTTGGTATTTTGTAATTCTAGTACAGTTTAACAAAAGTTTTGAGAAAATAAGACATATTATAAAATATTTAAAAAATAACATATTTTAAATACAATTATTATTGAAAATAATGGTTAAAAACAATTGTTATTAAAAATAGTAATGGTACACAGCTACAATTAAGAATAACAATTGTTTCAAAATTTATTTTTTATCTGAATTAATTAACAACTACAAAATCAATTTAAATTTTAATGAATATTCAATAGTCAAAAATAAAATTTAAGATCTAATAACTATGAAAGAATGGGTCATTGGAAACATATCGGAACTTCATTTTCAAGATTTACAATACTGTTAGAGAAATCTTGATCATATGATTCTAATTATACCTTGAAAGATTATTAAACATGGTCCTAATGTGTTAAGGATTTTGATTGGGTTAATTTAGAATTAATTATAACTTCGTTTAGTGATCTTCAATGTGTAGTTAGAAACATATTGTCAAAATCTTTCTACCAGTATTAAATGTGTCAAAAACAGATTTCTAGTATATTCTCGGATATCCATTTTTTTTATTCCCTCGTTTATCTTTCTTCTCAGATCATCTTATTTTTTAACCATTGGATATTCATAAAATTTTGAATTGATTTTTTACAAGTTTAATTTTTATTTTTTTAAATAAAAAAATCACTATATAACTACTATTCTTAATAGTGATTGTGTATATAATTAATATTAGAAAACACGGTTGTCTCTAACCACTATTTCCCATAACAATTTTTTACATAATTAATATTGGAAGATACGGTTGTATTTAAACTATTTTATTTTCTAAATATTTGTTGAATCTATACAATTCTCCCAAATAATTTACCAAACTATGTTAATTTTAAAAAAACAAATCCCTGGTTTTTTTGTTTTCTAATGTGAAGTCATTTTCAAAATTATATTTAATTTAATTTTAATATATTTTTTAAAATATTCTAAATTTTTAAATCTAGAAGAAAAAATATATCTTTTTAGTTAGGATTCTCTCTTTTTATCTGTACATTTCTTTTTTTACTTGACAATGTCGTGATTTTTTTTTATCAACACCATTGTTTTTAAAATAAAAACTTAAAGCAATTCAAATGATTTAAAGTTGGAAGAAAAGACATGCTTATTTATTCAAAACTCCATTTTCGTTCATTTATTTAAAATTTGTAATAAAAAATATATATGTTATATAACAAGCATGGTTTTTCATGTAAAAACTTATAACCAATATTTTTAAAAAATAAAATATAATATATCAGTTATTTTACAAAACTATATGAAAAAAAATAAAAGAATAATTAATTTTAAAAACAATAAAAAATATTTTTTTATTCCAGTCAAATATTCATCTTCAGTTAAAAAGAAATATCGTGAGTTTTAGTTTCATATAAAACTACTCAGTAAATTACAAATATAACCATGAAGAACCTCTAATCTTATTTAGAAAAATATGGCATAATTAAATGATTTTTTAAAACATCACTATAATTATTTATTTAGAGAGGGTATTGTTTTAATATATATAAATTCAGAAGGGGTCAGGCACTGAGAGTCTAAGTTGTTGGCTGGCTCATAAAAATACCCATGCATGCCAAGAGTTATAATTTATTTGAAATTATGGTAGTAGTTACGGTTTAAAATATTTTTTATTTAAAAATATATTAAAATAATATATATTTTTATTTTTTAAAATAATTTTTAATATCAACACATTAAAATAATTTAAAAATATAAAAAGATTTGCATGCATGCCATAATCTCTTTATATTATCTAATTAAATTATACTAGTTTTTTTTCTTCTTAATTCGGTCTACATCCTTAGTAGCAAATATTTTTCAACATTTTTTTTTATTGATAAAATACTTTTGGTCTGCAGTGTAGGGTGGACCTGTATATCTAGTGTGTGTGTGGGTATATCCTTAACGATCATATGAATGCAATAACTAGCATGATAATCAACACATACTTCTCGGAGAATTTCTAGTATGAATAGGCTCGAAGTATAAAGTCGAGTTTTTGGTTTCTTTTCTCCAATCAAAGACGGTTAAAAAGACAACTCGATGCCAACAGGTCAAACCGAACAAGGACACACATGTGTGTCTTATGTAGTTTGTACTCGACAAATACTTATCCCACAACGAATCTCCTTGACTAGAACTTTCGTTTTCAATCATCACCTGTCCATTTTTTCCCTTCCACAGACCAAAAGTCCAGAGTAATAGGTCAATAGATATCCCAAAAATCTACCAACAACAACTCCGTGAATGTACTGCCATAGCCTCGTTTCAGAATATATATATTTTTTTTTTCTTGTAAATTTTTTTATATTATTTTAATAAATTGATATAAAAATAAATTTTAAAAAATAAAAAAATATTATTTTAACAACACTTTAAAAAAAAATACCACCACAATATTAAAGAGACTCTGTAGCCCATAAATAGATACTGAAATGTTTCTGTTAAACAGTAGTAGTAAGGGAGGGGGCGTTTGACAGTGGGGATAAAATGTTATTTGTCTGAAAATTAATTTTTTAGTATTTATAGATTATTTGTTGTGAAAAATAAAATAAAAAAATAAAAAATATTATTTTAATATATTTTTAATTTAAAATACAACTTTCAATGTAGGAGGACTGTAGTTTTTTCTGCACAAATTTCGAGCTTTTCACATTAAAATAGAAAACCCTTGAGATAATAAAAAAAACAGAGAGAAAGGACCTAACCAGATCTCCAACAACATGGCCTCCCCTTCTCACTGCCATTAATTATTTCCCTGACCTATCGCTTTTCTTGGAAATCCACATCCCCAATTATCCAGTGCCCAAATTGCCCATGCTCCTCAAAAGAACTACGGGGGTGATATTGTCATTTTAAGCAGAGGATCCCACAAATGGGTCTGTAGTTGAGTTTATTTACCTTGGTGCCACCAGTCTTGTCAGCTCTCACTTTGTAAGAAATCTCTGGTAAAAGAGCTCACTATCTAAATCAGCCTTAAAAGAGAGGAGCAGATGCTGCCATGTGAAAGCTTCAGCTTTTGTCAGCGTGGAAGCAGGGAAGACACTACCTTGAATACGGTGACCATCTTTGCATGCTAGGTCCAGGTATTTTTGTAATATTGAAGAACATGATGGGGCTTAAAGTTATTTTGATTTTGCATGGACAGATTTGACCCTGTCTCTTTGATCCATGATTGGGCCAATGTGAAGAATCTGAAGATGAAAAGGTCGCGTGTCCAGTAAATAATTGCGGCACGATGCATCAGAAATGATTTCTGAAAGTATGGTTATGTTGTTTTTTTAAATTATTTTTTATATTAAAATAATATTTTTTTATTTTTAAAAATTATTTTTAAAATTAACATATTAAAAAATTTAATTTTTATCAGAAAATTAGAAACACAATTACAACCGTGTTTTCAATCGCTTAATTAAAAAATATTGAATTGTAACGTGTGTTAGTGTGTTTGGTACCACGGGATAAATTATATTTTTTTAATTTTTTTTAATATTAACTTATCAAAATTAATAAAAACACTAAAAACTTAATTTACTATATTTTAAAACAAAACATATTTTTTAAAACACAATAACAAAATAAAAATGACCACACTCTCATCTACCTTGCAAAAGTCGCAGTTATTATGTGACAATGATGCCCATGTGCATGTCTCAAATGTCTTAAAACTCCCTGCCAATTTTTCTTGTGCTGGCTGCTTTTTTTGGGGGGTGATTTGGAGGCTTCAATCTGTAGTTATGGTGCGATCATGGAGATTCTCATCTATAATAAGCAAATTTAGCGCCATGATTAGGGTTAATTATCTTGTATGATGGCATGATGGCCACCATGGCTCAAACTTCAAGCTATGCTATTAATAATAAATACACTCCTTACCCTCTAATTTTGTAATCTTAGTATGTGAAAATTAATATAAAATTTCTACCAGACCTTGGGAAAAAAATAGTAATAAAAGAAAATATGATATTAGTTGAGTAAAGGACAAGTCATTTGCACCCCCCCAAAAAAAAAGAGGAAATAATCATAAAAAGACTTAGGTTTAAAGTTTTAAATCTGAGTATTGCTGTTAATTTTTTTTAATAAAATGATATATTTACATTCAATTACTTCAGCTCAAATATAATTTAAAATTATAAATATTTGGAGACTGTGTATAATTTCAAATAAAATCACTTACATGTATATCAGTTTTTTTAAAAAATAAAAACTAATGTTTTATACTCGATTCAATCCACTCTTCAAAATCATTTTCAAACTATTTTTTCTCTTAGAAAAATACTGAATTCATTTTTTTATTTTTTTATGGTTTTAATATGTTTAGGTAAACAATAAAATAAAATTCATTTATTTTTTTATATTAACACATTAAAATAAAATAAAATTCAATTCTGAACCGACCCTGAACGCATAATTAAGCATCGTAGTTTAAGATTAATCTGACACAAAACACTGTCATGTGGAAGATCACGTGATGCCCTCCTCGACCGCACGAGTCCACGTTTTTGGTGGCACAACACGAGCAAAAAAATTAGAGCATCTTCACAGCTAATGTTCTCGAATCTCTATAATTAAAGATAATCTTGGAATAATTAACATCTTAATAATTAATAATTTTAATTATAATTAAAGGGGATATTATCTTACTGTTAAGAAATTATTTAAAACCAGCTTCTTCTGTTAAGAAGCAGCTGGCAAGTCAATCTCCCACCCAGTTTAGCTCGAGACACGTGGCCCTCCTGTCCTTGTATTTAGCTTTTATTAATTTTTTTTTTGGGGGGAGAGGTGGGGTTATTTAAAATTGAATTAACCTTAATCTCTTGCAAACCTTGGAAATAGAAAAGAATATTGTCTATCTTGTGAAATGAGTTTTCGTGGTTGACTTTTTAAAATTTAATAATGTGGTGGTGCAGTGTGTTTTAAATTAAAAATAATATTTTTTATATTTTTATTTAAATTTTTTACACCAGCACATCAAAATAACTATAAATCACTGAAATAACACAGTAATATAATATTTGTTTTCAATAAAAATAATTTAAAAAGCAAAAACAAAAACAAAAAGAAATGTAATATCGAACATAAAATTTATTAATTCTTCTGGGTTTGTGTGAGTACTCCATGCTGGTCTGTAACCTCTCGAAAAAATTGAAATCAGTGCGACTTAAATCTGTTCTTGAATATAAAACCAGTCACCTGAAGTTATTATACCTGTAAGAAAGGAATAATTGGAGAGACAAGGTTACCACTGCCAATCATGCAAACCACTGGAATGCTATAAAAAAACCAGCTTTAATTCTTTGTAAGAAATTATCTCGAAATTACTCTCTAAAACAGTTATAATCATGGGATATTTTTAGTATTTTTGAATAGTATGTTTTTTTAGTATTAGTAAAGCTTGTCAAAACGTATAAATCTATTTCTCTAAAAAAAAAAGTGTATTATATAGATTAGGAGAATTTAAAAAAGCTTATTTTATATTATTTAAAGTTTTATATGATGTATAAATAGCATATTATGTAAAAATAATAATAACTTGATTTTCTGGATTATATTGATGTTTTAGCCCATTTCTTAATTAAAATAGAGTTACACGCACGCGAGCATATATTTTGTATTGTTATATATATATATATATAAAATATTAATCTTATATACGGAGCAAAAGTCTTTTTAATTTTGATTTTTAAAAGTTTCTTAAAATAAGAAAATATATTTAATATTTACTGATAAAACCCTCTTAATATACATGTACCCATGCGTGTGTGTGTGTGTGATAATTTTTAAAATTTAATAATATTTTTATTAAATTAAGTATTTCAATGTAAAATCCATGCTCTTAATTATATATAGTCATGGATTTTTAAATATTATAATATAAGTTTAATATTCTCATTTTACTGTCATGTTCATATTCAACATAATAAACTTATAATTTTATTATTTTTAACTCGATAAATAAAAAAATATCAAGGCATCAAAATATTTTCAACATCACCAGAATTAACACACTAATAATTTGAATCCAATCATAAAATGGACGTGTCGCATTTATTATTAAATTAATTTTATGCATATTCTTTTACCAACCATCGTCCTTCATCCCTTCACAAAAAGGAGCCCGTGGGCCATGCAACTAGTAGAGGTGAGGCTTCCACGTCATATTTTGAGTAGATTATTAGGGCACAGTTCTTCTAATAAATGCAACAGTGGCATATCAACTGTGTTCTCATGTGAGGGGAGTTTTGTGGGCCATGATGCCCATTTCCCTGGCCAGTGGGCCCCCCATTTAAGGTGGGCATGGTGATGGTGATACAGGAATATTACAAAAGTAGTAGTGAATAGCTATGGCTAGGCTGTAGAAAACACAAGCTCCAAACCTGTACTTGGCCTTGATCTTCAATTTAAAATGGGCAAGTGCTGAAATAATTATGTTGTTGATCATGCTCCTTGCCAATCTAATTGGTGTTTATGAGCACGAAAGATACATTATTATTAAACCCGAGTCGAACTAAATCTCGTACTATAAAATGATTTTAAATTTTATTTTATTTAGCAAATATCTTTATGAGTATTAATTCTTTTCGTGAGTTAATTCATATTTTTTATTTAATTATATTGAGTAAATTATTCTTATTTATTATAAAATTTATTCTAGATCAAGATATATTCATCGTCATTAGCCACCACCCGTTGATTTCCATGTGCATGTGCATTGCACCATTGGTACTAAATCTAAAAAAAAATAGTAATTAGCATGTATTTTAGGTTTAATAATAGTGTCATTAACTTAATTGCCTTTATTAGATGACTTTGTGTACCAATGAACATTCTACTGGTATTCTCTCATAAAGAGAATCATACCTCATGGCCACTTTAAGGGGTTTATATATATATATATATATATATATATATATAAAAGGACATGAAATTAGGTTGGGCTGACATGCACAGAATACATTCCAAGGAAAAATAGCTGTCAATTAGGTGCTCATTTATTGGACATGAGGTGAAGACCTTGGTATGCGATAAGTACACGAGATTACTCTTTTCTTTTTCTATTTTTTTTTATGTCCATTATTGCTGGATTGAAAGAGTGTCCCATCTTCTATAGTTGGATAATTGAGCCGGCAATTATTTTTATTATTTGAAACAAGTTGAAAAAAAATGTTTTAATCACATAAATCTGAGATCTAGATTATTGGTTGACCATGTCAACCCCAAACCAACGACACTTCAATAGTTTTTTTTTCTAATAAAATAATATAATTTTTAATAAAAATTAAAATAAAAATTCATACAAATATAACCCCATCACTCAAGTCACAAATTAATTTATTAAATCACTCGATCGGATCCAAAAATTAAAAAAAAAAAACAACTCAACCATATCATCCATATCATGCTTTGAATTTACTAGTCACCTATGAACATACAATATTTTAATTATTAAGCTTTCTCATGATTACATGTGAGAATTTAAATTTTTTTTTGACAAAATAAAAGGATATCATGCTAATTTACCAAATCATCTTGGATCAAAGTAGATAAAGTACTTAATCGGTCAGGTTCTAGGTTTGCTCTCTAAAGATTATCAGTTCGAGTCTCACAAACTTCAGGATTACTGGAAACTTATATAATCGTTAACTTTAAGATCCTTGAAATTAGTTAAGGTGTGTTCAAAATAGTTTGGATATCCATATTAATAAAAAAATAGATAAAGTAAAGAGAATAAAAGAAAGTATTGCATTGATTTAATCAAATAATTCAGCTATGAACATCGGCTCAAAGCAAGCCATCTCCCTCTCCTATCCTTTCATGCTCGAGGACGGCAGCTGAGATGAAAGGCTAGCCCTGTCTACACAAGTCTTCTCCTCTCTCTCGAGCCAGGGAGAGCCTATGGAGCCATGAAGATTAAAAAAAAAAAAAAAAAAGCTAACCCTACCTCTTCTAGTTAAGACCAAAGGACTCCACCCAGCTTCTAGCAATAGAATAGACTCCCTACCCTTCTTGTCTCCCTGAGATTAAGAACCCCATGTTCTACCGACCATCTCTTTCTTTCAATGTCTACATCATCGTCCAATCTATGTATCTTGTCTACCACAGCCATACAAGAGAACCTGGTGGGGGTTTTACACGTGGCTGTCTTGCTGCTGTCTAAAGTGGGGCCAATTTGTTAGATGATCTTTGTTCTCTAGACTTCGGAATAATACTCTGGTTTTTTAAGAAATCAAAATTAGAAAATAAAAATAAAATTTAATTTAAAAACAAATTTTAGAGTTTCCATGACAATTTTTCAATTCAAATACAATATTTTTTATTTCAAGAACTAGAAAGCTAAATTTATAATTTTTAAAAATATATTTTATAGGTTCCTTCTAGTTTTTTTTACAAGATTTTCACTGTTTTTTAAATAAAAAAACATAAAATATATATATTCCCCTCTCTTTTATATACAACCACTTTTTAATAATATAAAATATGAAAATAATTTCTTTTTTATATTTTCACATAAAGACTTATTGTTAATTTCTAATTTCTGCTTTAGTATAATAAATTTAAAACTTATTGTGGATTTAACACAGAGACTTTTTTAGTTAACAATATATATTTCTGTGACAACTTCTAATTGAAGTGAGTTAAAAACAACATTTTATAATCAAATTATCATGAATATAAAATATTAAGATGAATACTATAAATTATATTTTTGATTTTTATGAAAAACAATTATAACTTAGATGTGTTTTTTAATAAAAAAAAATATCATTTTCATTCCAAGAAATCGAACACATTTTCTAACCCTTCATTAAAAAAAATAAACAGAAAAAATAATTTTTTTAACAATGAAAAAACCCCGAATTTTTAATTTCCCATGCCCACTAACGATAACGATAATGTAACGAATCAGAAGACTTTGATGGCGTAAGCCACAGTTCTGCCCAATTGATTTGCTCTGATTGTCTGTATAAGAAACAAGATGGTCATGCAATTATGTGTGGGACATGTTTTTGGCTTCTTCTTCACAAAGTTGCTCCATCGCGCATATATATATATATATATTAAATAGCGAAAATATGAATGTTACATGTATGTGCATCATAGCCCAACATTGATGTATGTATAGATTATATTTGATAAAAAAAAAAAATTAATATATTGTTTGGTTTGAATTTTTAATAACGTTTGACAGTGTTGATACTTTGTCCATTATTTATATTTTTCAGATGAAATAACTATTTATAAAAACTCACCCATTTAACCGTATTAAAAAATATATTTTATTTATTGAGAGTAAAATATTACTTTTATTTTAGTTTATATATATAATCTATTTATATTTAGATTAATATAACTTTTAAAAAATAATATGATCATGTAATATCAATAAAATCATAATTTTTATATTTTTATATATTTTTTTATTTAATTTGAATTGATTAACAAACCCGTCATTCTATATTAAGGGGTCTCTTGAGACAATGATTAAAATAATACTTTTTATTTATTTTTAACATTAATAATAAAATAATAAATATAAAAAAATAATAAAATAATGGTTCAATCGCTACGTTAAATAATTAGAAAATATATTTGATATTGTGATGCATGGTATTTTTAAAAATATAATTTTTTAATACATCAAAATTATTTTATTTTTAACATCACATGTCAAAACTTTTTTTTTTTCAAATCATCAATTGAATATTTTTTAAAATAAAATATATATTTTTAAAATTATTTAAAAACAAAAAATACAGCACTCTTGAACCATCACCGAATTGTCATCTCTGTATTGACCAAAAGCTCCTGACAAAATAGTTTTTTTCACCACCTTCCTCCCTGAACTGTCACGAAAAAAAACATGAACCTAAATAACTGCTACATAGAGTAGGGCATTAATTATGGCTTCCACTAGTTTCTTTTGAAACAGGAATTTGAGTACACTGCCTGGATAAGAACTGAAACCTAAAACGATCTGCTCGAGGTCGAGGATCTCCACTCAACGAGAGATGACGAGTGACAGTTCATGTCCGAATTGCCAATTTCTTGGACAAGAGAGAAAAAAAAAGCATTCGTCAAAGCTGTGGTTCAGAGGCTTCAATGCCGACTTATCAGTGGTTACAAAGTATAGTCACTGTCAAATTCAAACTTGCTGCCAAAACACTCTCGAACTGTCCAGGTTCGAATTTATTGGTGACCATGCTATGAATCCATCTGTTTTTCTCAAATATATTCTTGCTTGCTGAGAAAAATAAATAAATAAAATTATTTTTTCTTTAATTTTTCAAGATTTAGGGTTTTCTAGGTTGACCATGAGAGAAATCCAATCATTTGACAAGATATGATTATGGACGATGAGCCCAAATCCATGATCCCAAGGCCGCTGTATCACCTGTTGGAGCCCACCAGAATTCTGCTTTGATCTGTGGTCGCCGCCAAGATTTTAATATTTTATTAATGGAAAATGGTGTTTTAATTTACACCTACGAAATTAAAAAAAAAAAACAAATCACCAAATCAACGCGCAAATTGAGGATAAAATATGCAGGAATCTCGAGAGCAATTTAGACTTGCGCTTATTTGATGATTTCCAGAGGAATTTAATGGGTGAAGATATAATGAACTTTCATTCATTTTCTAAACATTATTCGGATTAGGGATTAATTTTTTTTTTTTTTACAATCACGTATTTTGTAAACCCTAAAACTTTAGTTGAGGTTGCTTTATATAATTCTCAGGCCCATCAAGCTCTGCATTGTGAAATTCAAAGTATGCAAAACCCAGTTGACTGGATGGAAGAATCTCTCTTTTGGTAAAACTAAATCAATTTGACCATGATGGTCAGTCATGGCTGACCTACTTTGTTACCGATTTTTTATTTTTCCTAGTAAAATGCGCATACCCTTGTTTTGATTTTTTTTTTTAAAAAAAAAAAAATTAGAGTCGGCCTCCGATCCTTAACCCAGACCTTCCTCGGATTCTTTCCCGAGTAACAGGAAGCACAAAAACTTAACTGAAAAGGTCATTTCGATTCCCAGCCTCAACTTTCCGTCGCCCAATCCTCACTACAAGGCTGGATAGAGATCGGAAAAACTTGGTTAGAATACCTGATAAATGAATTTACGAGCTTGGAAAAACAAATGGGAAGCAGTAACTATAACAAAACAACAACTATATTAGAAGAAAGAATTTGAGCAAGCCATAAAGAATGGTATAGCGCAAAAAACAAAAAAGACGAAGAAAACATCTCAATTTCTAAGTAATTTTGGCCACAAAACGTGGCACTCGCTAACGCCAAAACTGTGGTACCACCGAGGGTAATGTCGAGATCTTCTGACGCAAATTATACAATTCACCTCTCCAGATTTGATAAATTGTAAGCGGTATGGGCTTTGTTTATTCAACAGTTTGGTTAATGAAAGATGATCTGAAAGCAAAAAAATTTATGACTGCCAAAGTGGTGCTAACAAAGTAAGCAATATAATTCTGCCAAATGGGGAACCTTGCGACCTGCTGATAGCTGCTCAAATGCGACTGGAATCTCTTCCAAAGACGAAACGCCTTGTCCAGTCTGTTATCACCAACGCCCTGGTGCGCCAACTGACTAGCTTGCTGATCGAGACAAAGACCAAAACCATTTAAGTACACACGTGTATCTACTCAATTTGATATCTCTATGTGATTGTGGAGCCAAGGAGAGAGACGATACCTTGCATAGACAGAATACCAAAGCCACTGAGAGCTGTGGCCAATTGAAACCCAATCACCAGGAAGCTGTGCTGCTGTTTGTTCTCCTCCCAATGGAGCAAACTGCCCTAAGTGCTTGTATCTGAAACAATATACGCCATAAAGCAAATGACTGAGATCCTAACTGCTTGCAAGTCTCAAAGTAGACATTCATATACTAATCTGGCATTCAAGAAGTGGTCTGTAACTTGAATTCATAGATGGCCAAGCTAAACAGCTAGCTCTGCAATAGACATGCTGGGAGGAAACCATGTGTTTTGCTTGGGAACAGATGCATCATGCATGGAGGAATGCTAATCACCAGTACAGAGATAGTGGGAGAAATCGCTGCTATGATATAATCTTGCTATATCAAATTTACACTAGATTAAGATGTACCTAAAGGGACGGAATCGATGGCGGCCTTCTTCCCTGAACCTGATAGGACCTTCAGGATTTTTTTCAACCTCTTCCATACGGTTGAAGCAATTAGCAAGATAAGTGCCTTGCTGAGCTGCAACCTGAAGTCAGGGACATGAAAATAGATAATAAGTAGATATTTCTTAGACAATCATAATTCATAGACTGGAGAATCACAGAATAAGCGCGAGACCTGAGCTGTGGCTGGAAGATTCTTCATCTGGGAATCAACTTCAGAAAGGGCTTTCTTAAACTCTTCAATATTCAGTTCAATTGCTTCTTTTGCAACATCTCCTTTAGCCATCTTCAAGAGATCAGCAATGTCACGCATTTTCTTGTTCTTCAAATATAGCTCCACTTGAGGATATCTTTCACAAATGTCATCAATGACTTCTTGAAATTCTTTTACTGTTAGGGTTCCAGAATTGTCCTTGTCTGCCTTCTTAAATATTGCCGCAATATCCTCCTACAAGAATGGCAGTATAAGAAAGAGAACATAAATCAACAGATTAGGTGATTAAATTCTAAACGTAAAATTGACATCAAATATCATTTTCGTATGAACAATTTCTATCAATCAGCGGTCTTCGTATTTCTGGTGTGTGTCATACATCATCTTGGATTATTAACAGTAGCCATGACAACAGATATAGTCCAGGAAATTAGTAGTTATTTTTCAGCTATGCCTTTGTGAGTTTAACGGATATGATTTCAATGTGCAATGTGTTTCGAATGACAAGAAGTTCAAGCATATACTCCTTAAAAGAAAACATTTTGTTGTTTACTGTAAGAATGAGCAGTTCTGTATGTGTGCCATTAGAAAAGTTAGATACTTAATGCCTGAGAGAGTCTAACAGAGAGGTAGAAACTTCCCTTTTAGTCTCATTAAGCAGGAACAATGTCAAGGAAAAATGACGAGTGCATTAGATGGATAATAATTGATAGAAGAACAATAAATGTAACACAGACGTAACAAAACAGGGGATGCCATGCACACAAATGTAACAGAAAAGTAATGAGAACAGTACCATGACTTTGCGTTGGTTAATTGTAGCACAATCACCAAGTGCATATATGCTATTGCATCCCTCAACTCGCAGCCATTCATCAGTTGCTAAAGCACGCCTATTAGTCTGTGTTCACAGGAGCAGGTGTGTTTTTCAATTGATACATTGAATTAAGAGTGTTCACTTTGGACGAAATATAACTAAAGGATCATGGAAAATACATTGAAGACTCTGAAACAACAATAAATCAGTTTTTATAAGCCAGTAACATACCTGACCAATTTGCTGCATAAAACTCCTTATGACAGGATGAGTTCCAATTCCAGTTGACCAGACGACCATTCCATATGGTATGGCAGTAATTTCACCACCATTCCCCCTTACTTTAGTAGAGATTTCTTTATCAGATACTTTCACAACCATCGACCCTAGCTTCACATCGATGCCATCTCTATGGAACTTCTTTTCTGCAAAATCTGTGATTCTTTTGTCAAACCTGCATGCAAGACCCCCAAAAGCACGAGTTCATTTATTGGAACTCTTCCAAGTATATGTATGTGATCAATGTAGTTGCACACAGACTATAATTGATCCGTGTAGTTGAATCAAGTGTAGCATCTCAGGGAGTCCATGGAATTTATACAGATTGACACCCAACATCAAATTTCAAACTTTATTGCCAATGAAATCTTTCCTCACCAAGTCATGATCTATTACGAGCCAATCCAGACTTCATGAAACAGGAAAAATAAAGCCAAGGGACCAAAAACAAAAGAAAAGAAAGCTCCACGAGCATATATTTTATACGAGCATACGTTCTATCATATAAATGAGTCCCCGAGGTTTTCACTGCAACTGCTATTTCCTGAACCCAGTTCTTTTTTTTTCCCCGATCCAATCTCAAGTCTGGCTTAAATTGCTAATGTAATAATTCTGAACTATATGCAAATCCAAAAGGATCAAAGTGAACTGCAGCACATCTTAATTAGATTTAAGAAAATACTACCATTCATTGTATCTTAAGTTAATAGCACTAACAAGACTAATGAGGCATCAATTACCATGAGCAAGAGGTAGGTACTTACATGTTCAAAATATGATCTGCTGCTTCAAGAATTGTTATTTGTACGAAATCTTTGGCTGCAGGATATAGTTTGACTAAATCATCATTGACAAAATCATGAAGCTCAGCAGCAAACTCCACTCCTGTTGGTCCACCACCAACAACTACAAAATGAAGAATTCTCTTCCTCTCTTCATCACTTAGAGTCGGCAAACTTGCCTTCTCAAACGAATCAATAACAGAACGACGGATCCGCTGGGCATCTTCAACTTCCTACAGAAGAAATTCATTTCCTTGTACATATTAGCTGTGCATGAGCGAAGTGATTCAATTCTTAATTTCCTATCACCCAAATCCGACACCAGAGCAGCATTACTTTCCCTTAAGAAATTTTTTGGTCATCCTGCTATATAAGATGTGTGTATTGAGGAAAATGAATGAAAATTGAAAATGACAAGGAAGTGATTCAATTCCTAAATTCCTGTCACCCAAATCCGACACCAGATCAGCATTACTTTACCATAAGAATTTTTTTGGTCATTCTGCTATATAAGATGTGTGTGCAAGGGGGAATTAATGAAAATTGAAAATGACAAGGGTAACATATCAGTAAGTTCCAAGGAAGTTACCTTCAGGAAATTGCAATGCTCTACTACACCGGGTGTGTTGAATGTGTTCGGACGGGCTCCCATGGCTATTACGAGATAGTCGTAATCCACAGCAAATTCCTCTTTCCCATTCATACTGGAGTCCGGATTAGGTCGACAATAAACTTTCTTATTTTCCGCATCAATCTTGAAACATTCAGCTTCACAGTAGCTAACGCTAACACTTTTCTGCAAGAGGAAGCAACAAGGGCTGGTTACTACATCAGCCTCATATCTGAATTCTATTCTAAAGTCAAGTTCTATGCACAATCACCTACATAAATCCAGTCCACCCTAGGATCCACACATGGTGAACAGACAGGATTTATGCACATAGACTGCCGAAAGTCAAGCTCATCAATAATCTTTTTCTCATTACCTTCCTGACAATGCTACGAATTGGTTCGACAATGCTACGAGCCTCCACCGTACCACACGTAACACTTGGTAACAAAGGAGTGAATGCAAAGTAGTTCCGAGGTGATATCACCTGAACATCATACGAGGGATTATTCAGTTTCTTCAAGAAACTGGTTCCGGCCCAACCAGTTCCAATCACCACCACCTTCTTTTTCCTGATCTCCGACACAGGTGGTGCAACAGCATGTGCACCATTTGATGAATTTGCATCTGCATATGCTACATAGCCCCCACCACTGCAACCGGAAAAAAAGAAGATAGCAAAGAGATTTTTTTGTCCCAAATAATCATTTTGATCCAAAAGCTTAAATTCGAATAACGAGATTCAAACTCATAATTATTTAATCAACCAAACCATGATATCATCTCAAAAAACCATTTCAACACCAAAATTTAATAACTAAGCTATGTTACATGATTTATATTATTCTGTATATTTGATCCAAATTGCTTAATACCACCCCAAGCAATTTTAAGATACTAATATTTATACTGTTTAATTACAAGTTACAACAGAACGGAACAGAGTGGAGTCGATCTCTGTAATAGCAACAACAGGCTTCAAAAATTTATAAAATCTAATTCTAGAAAGATCCTTGGAAACAACAAAAAACACAATTAACCGCAACAAAAAGGTGATCAAATGCTAATCACAAAATTACAAAACCACTAATCACTTACTTAACACAAACAGCCATAAAAGCAGCTTCATTTAGATTATTTCATTAAAAAAATAAAAACAAATCCGAAAATTGAAAGAAAAGTAACGGTAAAACTTAATTAAGAGAAATGAAGCCAAAAAAAAACGAGAAGAGAAAGAAACAGAGGAGGGAATATTACCTGACGGTGCAAACGACAATGAGTTTAGCGAGTGAAGGATAGTCATCGAAAGCTCTAGAAGCTCTCTTAAATAAACTCAAGCGGTTCATTTTCACTCACTTTAGATTCTCTTCAGAAATTTTCTCAAAAAACAAACAGTCCTTAGGCGCCTCCTTCTGGTTATACGTGAACAGAGAGTTTTTTTTTGAAAAAACAGAGAGAAAAAATGAGAATTCCGAGAGAGAGAGAAAGTGAGACGTGTAGTGTTTTGATTGTTTGGAAAGGAGGAAATGTAAAGAGCCCGAAAAGATGGGAGAGGAGAGGGAGGCGTGGTTGTTGGCGTTGTGCGTGAGCTGTTGTCGAGACTTTTTTTATGGTTGACTCGACTAGCTTGAAGGAAAAGGCGGCACGTGATTTGCGGTGGCGTTTCTGCCAAGAAAATAAAAGGAACGATAAAAATATTTGGAATTTGTTGTTGTCAGCTTTGAATAGACACGTGGCAGTTTGGTGGAGCGGTAGTTTTTTTAAAAATAATTTTTAAATGTGTGTTTGTTTTGAAAAATATAATTTTTTTATATTTTTTCTAATAATTTTAATGTATCAAACCATCCTCATCTAAAAAGGAAAACTTATAACTAAATAAGAAAATTCGAAGTATATAGAAAAAAAAAGGCCAAAATTCATTACAAAATAAAAAAAACATATTTTAGATCTACTTCGAGCGCTTTACTTATTTTGACTAGTGACGGTCACTGGCATATAATTTTATTTATTTTTTGATAAAATTTAAGTACAATCTGGAAAGTTATTATTATATTTATCGAACAAAGTATTTGACGCGTTCAATATTTCACGGTGTCCATTTATAATAAATTTGTATTTTTCAGAGCTTCCAGAACATCTGAATTACGAATGAGAACAGCGAGGTCCAGCAGGAAGGTTCCTGAAGAAACGAATTAATAATGTTCGTTGAGCTGCGTAGAAAAGGCACAGGACGTCACAGCTCACATGGCTGCCAATACAATTGGAGTGTTCAAATCTCACGCACATTCTTGCTGTTTGTCACTTTGTCCGAATGTTCCTCATTGAAATGACTAGTCGTTGGCCATGATTTTCTTACAATAATCAGTGCTGTTTTTTTTTTTTTTAATAAAAATAAAAATCGAGACTCGAGATTCTGAACAGCCTGGATGAGCATGATTGAGGCATTTCACGCTTTACTCTCTAACATCAACAACAACTACAGGAGGAGTGTTGCATGAGCAAACACATGCTGACTTCACATGCCAAAAAAAAAATATTTATAGTTTTATGTTTGTGATTTTTTTTATTAAGTTTCATGCCATTTATCAAAATAAAGTTTTTATCGTAGCACCCTTTGTAAATTGTTAGCATTTTCATACAATAATTTTGTCAAAATATCATGTTAATTGATGCAATTATTTTTATAATAACTATTTATGTAAATAATGATTTTGTCGGTAACATCGCCTGTAAAATTTACACATTGTTATATCATGTTTAAATTTTTTAAATTTGTTTTTTCACTGTGATTTTCTAGATATACACCATGAGAGAATTCCTGAATATATTTACCGACAGATTTAATGATGAAAAAATTTAATTGATAAATATCACCGTAGTAATATACCAACGGAAAATTTTTGTTGATATTTTTATTTGAATGTCAATTTTCTAATAGTGTATGTAAGATATTTATTGACTTGAATATAAGAAAATATTATGCGAGAACAAATTAGGTAAGATTTAAAAGAAAGCTACACTTTGTGCTTGCTGCAAAATAAATAACCGATAATTCCCTCTTTCAGTTTCATTTTCTCCTCTGTTTCCTTTCTTGTTTGGGTTCAATGGCTGAGCTGCTACCAAACTTTCATCACAACATCCAGCCTACTAATGGTTTCGGCTCGTTACTAAAGGTCCATTGCTGAGCTCTACGAGCACTTGCTAATAAAGAAAAGATGGGTTCGAAGATGTGGTTTCTTGTTGGCTTGGGCCTATTGCCCACTCAATTTCTCGATCTTTTTGTTCATGTCCCAGTCGCTCGATCTTGAAAGGTCGACACATGCAGTTTTTCTGTTTCTGAACAAGGATCTCTGAATTAAATATGGAGACTCCCTTTACCATATCAAGAACAATTAAAAAAATAAATAGAGAAAACCCCTTCACTTACATTATTGGACTTGGATGAATTACAGGAACTGGATGAAAATGGAATGAAGAAGATCAATCACCTTAGGTTGGGTGTTATGATATGAAAACTACCCTGCAAAAAACTCGGGTTATTGAGTTATTAGGTCAACTTGTATTGAATTTATTTTTTATTAAAAAACAGATTTTTTATAAAAATTTTTTTCTTAAGTTGATCTAATTAGCTTTGATCATACAAACCAAGTCATTAAAAAATTAATTGAATTAACCGGATCAATATCTTGTTCAATTCAACTAAAAATATAATCTAAATTAGATTTTGAGTTCTAGATTTTTCAAGATTTTTAGGTTAATTTACCAAACCTGGATATTTCAGTATTAATGACTAAACTCCCCTTTCATCCGGTTAAAGAAAAATAGAAGCAACATGTTCGAGTTTAAAATAACACAGCGGAAACAAATATTTAATGAAATAGCACAACCTTAAACTTTTTATTAAACTTGAAGAAAAAAAATAATGAACATCAATATAAAAAAAGTGTAGAAATATCATAATCTTATTTAAAATTATAGTTAGTTATCTAATTACAATTAAGTTAATGTTTTATTTGAATTAAATATTGAAGTGATCACTTATAAAATGACTTGTATATATAGATATCAATTTCAATACATGCTAGCTAATAAAAAAATAAATGGTTTCATTTTATTATTTTTTATCTCATACAAAAGATTCCAACATGCATCAAATAAGAAAATAGGTAGATCCATTTACTCTGATTTCATAAACATTTTGAAGGGCCTAATTAGTAATTGTTGAGGGGCATAATTGAATAACTTGTATAATTATAAGTACAAAAAAACAATTTTATAAACTTCTGGATTACAAATATTTTTAACCACCGTGCCATCTCGAAAACAAAAGGCCAGTGCCCACACACATATTAGGCCACAGACATTGCAAATCAAAGCCATATCAGGTGAGAAAGATATTAGTTACATCTGAAGGATCTTCCAAAAAAGAAGTCCCTTTCACCATTATTGATCAAGTCATTGTTAACAGTGGATCCAGAAGGGGAGAACTGTTTGAGAAGGCCTCTAGGTCAAGCTATTAAGGGCAACCATCTAATCTATCTTATAAGCTGAAAAGACTCGAGCTTCCATTATTCTCTACTCCCACAATTTCGTTTGGTTCTGTTCTGATTGGGAGGAAGGTCGAACAGTATTTCTGAATTTTTTTTTCGAGCAAAAAAACACGTAATTTGTATCACACTGCTGATATTGGCAGGTTATCCACTGCTGATCGATTCTGGAGTGTAGCAGAACTGAACTCACACATGTCTTTGCATTATCTGACACAGTCCATCGTCGGAATTTGGCATGAATCTAATCCATTTCAGCAATGGAACAGTCTCATGGAGCGATTCTTTTCATCGAGGAAGACAGGGATGCTGTGATTCATAAATTGTTGCTTTTGGAAGTTCTGTCAAGGGTTGGTTCGTGTCAAAATGATCCAAGACAGGCCTAATTCAATAGTGTTTTAGCAGGAAAAACATTGTGCGATTGTCTCCACAGTACTTTCACATCAAATTATGGTACTAAAACCTATTTCAATGCTTAAACAATGCCGAGACAACTTGAATTCAAGTCCCTAATTTTTTCACATCATGCATGCAAGCTTTTTCCATTTTTGGGGATTTTTTTTTTTACTTTTTCCATTTTTGGTTATATTTTGAAAAAATAATCAATGAAATTTACTTTCTAATTAGAAAAAAAAAACCCATGTTTTAAAGCGAGGAAAGTATTTTCTAATTTAAAAAAACGCAACACATTTTCTATGAATGACTCAATATAAACAATATTATATAATAATAATAATAATAATAATAAATGAATACATATAGATAGATTTAGAAAATAATTTGTAAGAATATATATCAATATGTCCTCTCATCTCTCTATCAGTCCCATGTTCATGCATTATTCAACTTTGGGTGGCACACCATACCCTCCCTTTATCAAAGTGCTCTTTCGAAACCAAAAATCTTTCCCTTTCCAACAATAAATAATGACTCTTTTTCCATATCTTTCCAAGGGAAATCCATATAGGGTAGTGTATAATAATCATCTCATCTCATGTCAACTTAATTAAATCCTTGGATTTAGTGATTAACTGTACTTAATCATCGGTATAATACAACGTTAATTCACCAACAAACATTCAAAAACCCCAAAAAAAAAAAAAAAGACTCGAAACCCTCAAGAAACTGCCTCTCATTAACAGCTTTAATTAATCAAAATTAACGGGACCTAACCCTCTAGAGCTTAAACCCTTTTTTAAGCACTAATTAATCACACTTCACCGGGAAACAGCTTGTCGTTTTTGGCCGGAGATATATCAATCTCTATCAAGTTATCCTCTTCAACGTGAAAGTCCAAACCCGGATCCAAACCCAAACCCATATCCTTCTTGGTATCACTGTGATCAAGAGCTATCTCTATCAATAGCCCTTCTCTATCCTCCTCTTCCCATTTAAAGCAACACCTCTCCGGCATGTCCCACTCTCCGGCAACTGAAAACACAACGTCAGAATCCGAATCCGAATCCGAATCCGTTTCCGGGTAATACATAGCCAAAGACGGATATCTTTCCAAACCACCAAACCGAGTCGGATCCTGAACCGCGTCCTTCTCATTCGGATTCTCCTCCTCTTCTCCTTCATACCCCTCGTATATAACTTCCAATGGAGCTCTGACATCCCATTCAACTGACGACCCTTTAAGTTCCAGGTTCGGATCCGGGTCAAAACGACCCTTTTCAGCACATTGGGTAGCACCCCATTTGTCTGCAAGAGTCAAAGAGCAAGAATTTGAAGCTCTACCGAAATGGGTGTCTTTGTTTTGCTTGATTTCAATGGTTTCATCGCCTTCAGTACTGACTGAAAGTTGGAGTCTTTGAATTGCACCAAGGCGTAAAAGCAAGAGCAAGAGAGTTAAAGTAATGATCAGTATTGAAGAGATTGAGTGTTTATGTGCTTGCGGGAAGTATAAGAGAATTAGCGTGTAGAGAGTGATGATGCAGGAGAATAGAGGATTATGAGAAAGATTAATGGAAGTCATGATTTCAATGATGAGAAAAGAGATGGAATTAGAATTCAATTCCCATGAAAGATTTTCCATTTT
>Ga0325404_1000745_pt1 | contig 33052 bp, 30 predicted proteins | sample PopdelMetagenome_18_FD_205664 | JGI IMG/M metagenome (GOLD analysis project Ga0325404, IMG submission 205664) | Populus deltoides microbial communities from Bellville, Georgia, United States - Xylem-Control-R1 | ecosystem: Host-associated > Plants > Phyllosphere > Stem > Wood/Secondary xylem...
AAATGGACCATGAAACTAAGAAAAATAGCATCAACCATGCCTTTTTTTTGGAACTTGCCATTGACCAAATAATCTTATTAAGAAAAAAGGGTTGAAAAGCTATTCGAGCAACACCAAGCTAACCCCCACCAGTTAATGACTTTGGACCAAATGATTCAATGCTTATGGCAATGCATAAGGATATGATCAACTATTTTTTCCTCAACTAGACATATAGGGAAAATTTGCAAATAAGACATCCAATATACCCCTTTTACCAACATACCATGAGTGTTTATTTTGTTGAAGATGGCCATCCAACAAAAGACCTCTACTTTAGGTGTGACGATCCCTTTGCAAATCCCAGCAAATGAGAAGATAATGTCCATGGAATGATAAGAGCCTAATTCTACATCTTTATCAAAATTTACCTTGGACAAAATAACATATAGTTGGTCTAATAAACCAATATTTTTTCCTCGTAAAGGTCTAAATTAGGAGATGAACCAAAACCATTCATATCCATCCCACACTCCCATCTAGTCAAGGCTTGCTTCTTTATCGTTAGATAAGCTAAAGAGGGTGGGAAACTGATATGTCAAACTACCATTATCAATCCAAGTATTAAGCTAAAATTTGATTCTTTTGTCACTACCAACTAACACTACAGATTGGTGATTAACAATATCCTGTAGCCTATTATCTTTAACATAGTGGTTAACAGTGCGCAACCATGTACTTCTAACCCTTGAAATAGTATTTTGTGGTATAAGTCTAAAGCATTTGAGATTGCAAATTCTTTTGATCACATCTTTCCTTATCCTAGACTCCTCCAAACCAAACCTCCATAACCATTTAAACAACAAGGCTTTGTTTTCATCCCTTAGAGATCCAATCCTAAGGCCATCAACACTTTTAGGAAGAGTAATTGTTGACCAACTAACATTGCATAACTTCTTACCTTCCTCTTTCCCTGACCACAAGAAGGATTGTAATTTATTTTCAATTGTTACTGCTACTACAGTAAGCATAAGGAATGAAGACAAAAAGTAAATAGGCAAGTTACTTAGAACTGATTTAATTAAACAAAACCTACCCTAAATGGATAGAAGCCTACCCATCCACGAAGCCAGCCCAGAGGTGAAGCATAGGTTTCCATATCGATGTTTTATAAGAGCTTGCACCAATGGGACGACCTAGATATTTGAAAGGAAGTTGTTCCTGCTTGTATCGAAAAATTTGAGCTATGTAATCACAAATTTAATCTTCTATACCAACATAAAAAATGTTACTTTTAAAGAAGTTAACTTTTAGACCCACACTAGTGTCGCACCTTCGCGGCGGAGCGCGGCGTCTCGACAACCATCGGTTGATTTCGGGGTCTTTTTGTTTGTTTTGTGTAAAAGGGAGTCGCCACCTAGTATATGGTCACTAGGAACCCTAATTGGTCTTTCAGAGATTCTAAGGCAAGGGACTGGTTGCATAAAGGGAAAGTATTAGCACCCCTAGTACGCCCTACCTAAGGTAAGCTGCTTGGTGTTTGGTTTGTCTTATAATTGCTATGGTGGTGGTGTTTTCTAATTCCATCAGTTTTTCTAAGTTTGATTCTAACTAAATTTATTAAGATAGAAATCCAAGGAGATTCCATGTGCTTTAAAAGATCATTTTTCCCTTAGTATTTCAAGAGTTTGCGACTCGTAAATCGCAAGGAGTAGGGACAAAAATTTAGAAATCTAGGGCGCTTTAAAAGCCTATTTTTGCCTTAGTGTTTTATACTCTCACGACTCGTAAATCGTGGAGTAAAAAATTGAAATGTCATCGATTGTAATCAAGGCTTCTTTCAAGGATGTGTGCGGATTTATTATTCCTAGAAAAATATTTTGGATATTTACCACTCCGGGTTTATTTATCCAAAGATTAACAGTGAATAATAACAAATTATTCCCAATAATATTTTGGATATTCGTCCTTTGAGGATTTCTTTATCCAAACATTAGCGGTGAATAATAGATGAATTCCTCCCAAAATAAGATTTTTATATTTTTTGGAATATTGGCCAATACCCTTTAGAGTTTTACAAACATGTTGTAAAATCCAGAAATGCAAGAAAACAATTTTTTTGTTGTGTTTAAGAAATCCATGCGAAAACATATTTTCAAAACTTTCAATATTTTTTGTATATAAAAAAACATTCAAAATATGTTAGGGTATTGGCCGTATGCAATACACAAGAAAACAAATTTGATATATATGTATATTTGTCACATTGCGTAAAAAAAGGGGGTATTCTAAACACAAGACTAATATTTTTTACAACAAAAAAAATTCAGACCTTAAAATAAATATACCAAGAAAATCAGAAATCACTTTCTCTTTCTTTTATTTTTTTGAAGAAAAAAAAAGAGGGGGGTTCTGGCCGGGTCACTTGCCCAAGTAAGTGACCCAGCTGGACACAAAAGGGGTGCAGCTCTCTTTTTTGAATGGAGAGCTACTGTTCAAGTGAATTAATTCACTTGAATAGTACAGACACATACATTACAAAGAAAAAAACCACGCTAAAGTGCAAATACAAAGCAAAAGAAAGCATGCAACAGGTGAATAGAAAACCAACCTGGAGACGAAGAAACTGCAATGGCGTTGGAAGAGTGATGGTTACTCAGTTTGCGTCTGTCCTTCTTCGCATGTTCTTGGGTCTGCTTATTGCCTCCTTCTTTACTCTGCACCTCCGTCACTTTCTCTACTGATTCCTAACTTTCTTTTCCTGTTTCTGCAATTTTTATTTACAGAAAAACAAATGGAGCAAAGGTGTCTTTCTTGTTTTTCTTTTGTTGTCTCTCTCCCGTTCTCTATTCTCTCCTCTCTTTTCTTATTTTTCTGCTATCTTTTGCCGCCCCCCATTAGGTCATTAGAAGGGCTTATATATAGTCTAAATATGTCTCTATTTAGGAAGGATTAAATGCATTAATCCTAGGACACAAATCCATACTGATTTGCGGTAAAAACGCAAAAAGAAAGCTATAATATTCTGATTTTGATTTTGTGCTTACGTCTGATTTCTTTCCAGTTTTAGAGGATGATGTGGTTCTTTTCTTTCCTTCCATAGGGCCAGCTGCTCCTTTTGAAATGAGGCAACAAAAACGTGGTCTTCAACTCCAAAAATCAGGCATGATGAGAAAGGAAAACAGCAGAGAAAAAAGGAAAGAAATCAGATGGAGGGTGCAGCTGCAAAGTCTTATTTTTCTTATTCGGTGTGGTAAAAATCCTGTCATTTATGATGATCCAACCCCCCTCTGCAGCTCTCAATATCCTTCTTCAATTCAATCCCTCATTTAGCACTTTTCGATTCAATCCTTGATCCAAAACAAATCATTCGAATCACTCCCGTGAACTTGGGCTAAATCCTTCTCGCGGCAGAATTCTCTGCCTTCACGTTAGATATTCAAACAGGAATATATTGAGCTTCTGATATCGAAATCAAGCGATTCAAAAGCCCAAATTCATCTATGCGTCTAGGACTACAACTTTGATGAAGGAGTCAAAGTGAGATAAAATCGTTTTAGAGAACAGAATCTGACAGTAATCTAGTTGGTCAAAAAGGTTCTTGATCTGATAATGCTGAGTATCCAAATTTGACTGAGAATCTGCCCTAAGAACAATGATCCCTAGGACCTAATGAAGGTGTACATCAATTTTTCAACATGTCATGAGTGACAGAATATACCTAGGATGGTCAGATATCGTACGAAACTGAGTCAGAATCGGAGCCTAAGTTGGAATAAAAAATTACGACAGCAGCAAAACCATTTTTTTAGTGCAAATTCTGAGGGATTTATTCAACCTTAAAGACCAGATAAAAAGGAATGAATTTAGCATTATGAAGACTCCTAAACAACCTAAGACAACCTGATGATTTTGGTAGCAAAGGGGAAGGATAAAAAGAGCAGATAACAGCTCAAACAGGGTTTCAGAAAAATATTTCTTTTTTTGCTTTTGTCAATCTTCTAGCAAATATGAGTTAAACTCCTACACTCAGTTCAAAAAAGGTATACAACGTCTCCATCATGTGGGGTCCAAAAATGAGTAACAACAACCAGTTCGAAGCACGGGAGGATGCGCTTAATATTCTGCATACTATATAAAGAAGTCGAGCTGAAGATAAATTTGTCGTCCACAAACTGAAGGTGAGATGGAAAAAACCCTTCATAACTTATGTTAATTCCCTCAATCAAGCCCAAATCACACCCTCGCTGCAACATACAACTCAGCCCCTTAACTGTAATATTGAAAAGAAAAGGAGAGAGGGTCTCCTTGGCACAAACATTTTTCCAAGCCAAATTCCTTTATGGGGAATCCATTTACTTAGTTATTGAGATGATTGCATGATCCAACCTCACCATCTACTACCAAAGCCCATATTAGCCATTACCTTATTGATATACTCCTATAAAATAGAATCAAAAGCTTTGAGAAAGTCTAATTTAAAAAGATATCATTTGCCCTTTCTCTTTTTTATGAAGTTAATCGTCTCAATAGCAATGAAGACACTATCTAAAATTTGTCTTTCTTGGATTAAAACATTATGGTGATCACTGATAACTTTTGACATAACATGCTTCACTATGATTACTAGCGGCTTTGAAATAATCTTATAAAGGCTTCCCCCACCAAATTGATAAGTCTAAAATCCTTTAAATTATTAGCACCCTTTATCTTAGCAGTAAGGGTAATGAAGGAGCTATTAATGCTTGAAGGTAGAAGGTTGGATGGATAGAACTCATCAACCATTCGGACAATATCCCCACTAATGATGTCCCATGTTTTTTTAATGAAGAGGAAGTTAATACCATCTAGACTTGGAGCTTTCTTTCCTTCACAATCCTAAACAACTTTAATTTCATCTCCAGAGAACAAAATTTCTAGAGCAGCCAAGGAGGAATACTGAAGCTTTAGAAAATCCAAATTACAACAGGAGGCTTTAGGTCAACCATCATTAGAATAAAGCTTACTAAAGAAATTGAACATGCTTTCTTCACATCAGTAGGATTTGTTAAAGTCATTTCATCAACATCAAAAGATAATCTTATTTTTTATATATATATATAAAATATTAGAAATTTTATAGATCAAAACGAAACTAAACTAGAAAACCAGCGTGTCAGAATATACAAGTATATACAAGGAAAGTAAATAAACCAAAGGGAACAAGCTCCCTTGAACAACAAAAGAGAATAACATATAGCCAACAAACCAGGCCATAAAGCAATAGAAGCAGTAGAAAGCATATACAAGCGGATGCACAGCAGGTGCCCTACTAGCGGGCAACCAACATGAAAAAAAATAGCAGAAACAATATAAAACAAAAGAAGCAGCATCTCTTGCAGTTCCAGCAAGGAGGTACCATAGCCTTCAGCTAGTAACATGCCAAACCAGGCTCGCAGTCAGAACCAAACCTGGACAGCATCCAGCCATACCCATGAATTCCAACACAGGATAGAGCATCCCATCCTGTAATCAACAGACAATATCCTGGAATCCCAGCATAGGCGATCCAGCAGCCATCAAACCGCTACACAACATCGCATCAATTTTGGTAAAGAGAGCTAGGAGTTCTAGCAGCCAAGATCAAGAAACAACTCTGTAGCTATAGGTCTCTACTGGACAAAGGCCAGCAGACAATATCAAGGCTCTTCCACTGAGAAGCAATCATCCATGAGGGGAAAAATCAACCTGCATTATTGCAGACAACAACAACAACAAACCAGTAGCAGGGAACAAGCCTGCAATAACAAGCTGGACAACCTGATTGAATAGAGCAACTAGAGAAACCAGTAGCAGAAATAAGCTAAACAAACCAAGCTGCATAAAAAAGCAACACATAAAACTAGAGAAGGGGAAAAACCACATCAACTCCAGCAGACCAGCACATAACAGACCGAAAAAAGCCAGCAAAAGTTCCAGCAGCCAACTTCAAAAAGCTTAGCAAATCAAGCTACAAAAAGCAACAACACAAGCCAGAGAGGGAATCCACACATCTACTCTAGCATACCAAGAGTATCCCAGAGAAGCAAACCTAGCAGCATTCTATATAGAGTAGTAATCGGGTATCACAGCAGCCAAAGGCAAGCAACAACAGCAGAACCAGCAGCAGGCTGGTAATAGCAGCTCCTGCATACCAAACGACATTACAAAGAAATAGCCAGCTTCCAGAAGCTGAGCAAACTAACTGCATAAAGCAGCAGCCTAGAGGATCTGTAGCAGCTGCAAGCAACACATCCAGCAACATGGAGGACATGCAGATGAGGACTACAACAAACCCAAGAACACCAAGACAAGCACAACCAACATAGGGTGACAGAGCACCAATTATAGCCACAAGCAAGCCTTGACCAAATAAATCTCAGCAATAAACACAAGGAAACAGCCACCACCAACCCACAGCTTAGCAGAAGCAAAGCCAAGCAGGGCGGGACAACAGCAATAGCCACTACAACCAATAAAAAAAACTCCAATGGGAGCACCCCACACAGAGCAAAACAGAACCAAGCAAATATAGCAACAACATTGCAAGCAGCAACAAAATACAAACATAACAACGAATATACAGATAGGAAAAACCAACTAACTAGGGAGTCATGAGGTAAACCACCTTATGGGGCTATAGAGGCTGATTAGACCCTCTGATAAACAGCAAAAAAAAAAGCATTATAGAGTGGAAGGGGTAGGGGAGTTCCGTCATGTCCTACAACAGGTGCTGTAAGGTACCTGAGCGAGGAGAACATCCTGTAAAACCAACAACTGAAATATGTTGTGCATGAACACCAGAGGAGTGAGGGTCCCTGTCGGTGCTGGCAGAGAGAGTCAACAGTCTACCACTGGATGAACAAGAGATCTCGTTGATGTCAACAGATGGGGGATCTAAGACAAAAGGATCTTGGTATGCCGAAGGCACATCCATATTGCAAAATAGATTTAACTGAAACTCCTCAGGGATTCATTGTTGTTGAATAGAAAAGGAGTGAGGCATTAATTTCTATGGATAGCCAGAAATCAACAACGAACAAAGGAGCTCCAAACAGGAACTTGGCAGCTGCAGGACACCACGACGAGAAAATTTGATTCTTGTTCTTTCTTGTTGTGGCAGAGAGATGAAAAAAATTAAGTATTTCTATCTCCAAACTTACACCACTAAACTCTTGATTTTTGATGCCAGACGGACTCTTGCACTTTGTACAGAGTTTTGAGACTAAAGGCAATGGCGTTGCTTTTGCTTAATTCATCCACTGATAAATCTCTACTTTTGTTTTTTGGAATCTAGGGAATCTGTTCAAGTTCTAAAACTTTGATTTTACTATTAGTGTTACCCACCACGTCTTTACTACACTGCTTGCAACTCGCTTTCAATAACCTCAATGCCGAAGCCACATTTCTTTTACCAAAGTTAGTAACTATAACTGCATTCCAGAAGACCTGTAGCACCTTCCTGAAATTAGATAAGAGCCATCAGCAATTCATGAACTGAAAAGGCTTTGGACCCCAGTTCATAGAGTCTAATAACAAATGAATCAGTCTATAATCTGAAGAATACTTTGGAAGCCTATACAAAGTAGAAGATGGGAAAAGTTGAAGCCAATCAGTCGACATAAACATTCTGTCAATACGGCTTCCTGCATTACCTCTAGACCAAGAAACTTCTTCCCATTTAAAGGCAGTTCAACAAGTTCGCAATAGTCAATGCAATTCTTCGATCTTGTTATAGAAAATGAGATTAAAGAGCCACCTTTTCTATTGGAGGGGAATATATTTTCAATGAAGTCACCGATATCATGGTTTGCCAACACTATCTTTAAAATTGACAAGATAGTCTCATTACTCCTTCAGCGACCCATCATTTAGAGCATAAACAAAAGACACTAAACAATCTAAATTTGAATGAGAAAACACACCCTCTATATGTAAAATACGTCCATTCATAGCAACTGAACAACTAGAAGCATAAAAGAGGTTGGATTCCATAAGCATAAAATACCCCCAAAAAGACCTAAGGAAGGCATTGTATGCTAATCTCTGAAATATCAACCCCAAGTCAAATTAATAATATATTCACTAATATTTTCCAGTTTTATTTTCAACACACCTAAGACATCTAGATTAAGCTTTCTAACAAGATTTCTCGCACATCTTCTTTTTTTTTTTTTTATCTCTACCCCCTAAACCACATGCATTCCAAATAATCATACTACCCATTTAAAGGATTAAAAACTACACCTTAAAAGAAGCAAGCTTACTGCTTCTTCCTACTAATCCACTCCTCCTGCTTATTTTCTATAAATCCTTACAGTGTCTATGTCACGAGTTGGCTTCCATCATGAATTTGCAAGATAGCTTTTCCCACATCCTAGGCTTCATCCCTAAGGTCAGTATGTAATGGCTCACATGCTTGATCATCAACCCTTAGAGAAAATCTAATGTGTGAACTACTTGCCTTGTTTTCACTAGGTAGTTCCTTTCCAAATCGAATAATAACATTTTTATTCATAATTCCATTTACAAACACTGAATTCTCAATAACCCTTATCTCGGCTTGCTTAGAGCTTTGTGTTCCCCTTTGTGTGCTTTCCTTCTTTAAGTGAGGATGTTTTGCGTGTACATATCATAACTTTCTTTCTTTGAGTTTTCCTGTTTTCCAATTCCAGATCATGTAGCTCACTCAGATCAGCAATGGGGGTAATGAAATTTGCAAATGATGACCCAATGTTTGAGTTAAAACTTGTTAACTGGCCCATACTGAAAGTTTTCTTTTGTTTTTTTCAGCCCATCTTCTTTAACTCTTCACTATTGGAGCCTTTCTTTTGGTCCAACTCATCTACCTCAATAAAGAAAGCGGCTTGTGACACATACATGTCTTTACAAGCAGTTGTAACCATCTTATAATAGTCATAAAGCACCAAAGCCAAGTGGTTACCAGCGTCGTACATAAACTCATCAAATAAAGTTGCATGCTTGTATAATTCTATAATTTCTGGAAATAAGCACAAAGGTGGTATGACTGACCTAAAGCATGTATTGTCAAGCTGATTTTGGCTGCCTAACGCACAATTGAAGTCGGATTCAAACTCAACTTTTTGTCTTGTAACCTTGGTGGTTGATGTTGCAAAACCAGTTTTTCAATCACCTTCCTCTTCTTCATCATTAGAGATCACAAACTCTGTATAGAGTGAGACATTCATGGAGTGTTTAACTGTTGTGAGGGAAGGAATGAACTCACTCTTTATCTCTTTTAACGTGACCTCAATCTATATTCCATCAAGCTTAAGGATAAGTTGGTCATGCAAAGGTTCCAATTTTATGGTGCAAATAAGGACCCTTATATTCTAGAAATAGATCCCTGGCTAACACATGTTGTGTCATAGCCAATAATATTTCCAAAGCTCTCTAAAAGAATATCAAAGCAGTTTTTGGTTCATCCTTCCATTTGGTAAACCAAAGATGGCTATCCAAGCAAACTTATCATAATCCTTTTTTCTCCCACTGCTTGAGGTTATTGAATAGAGATTTCAAAGTAGCTAAACCCTTTATTATCTTGCTCTTTCTTCAAAGCTATATGATCCATAAAGGTAATAATAGCCTGACTTGCCTCTAAAAATCTAAAACTTACAGGTTTATCAACTGATTTCAAAATCGATGCCTCTAGAGTTGCTATCTATATTTGACAAAATATTTCTAATCAAGCTCTAATGTAACCCTTTCTTATCCTTATTTGTGGAGTCATACTCTACCATTCTCCTTTTCTTAGTGTATGTTTGGGGTTTTGAGGTTGTGAGTACCTCAATAAAAGATCTATTATCTTTTAACAGGAAAAATTATGAGATGTGACAGGTTTTGATATGGGTTTTGGGATAGGAAAGAAGGTTTGAAAGGGTGATGTTTAGCTGGATTAACCCTCGTCTTATAGATATGAAACCAAATTTTATTAGCTTGATCATAAATATCAGAAATAGATAAGGGTGATATGATGTCCACAAAACCAAAAGCATCTTCCATAAGAAATTTTTCTCTTGCATACAAAGAGCTTGGTAACCTGGCCAAGCTTAAGAAAAACCTTTCTCAGATCTTGGTATACCACCCATATAGGAAATCTCTCGAAGAACAAAGGCACGGACTGGATATCTGGAAGTGGTAGTAAAAGGTGTGGGGTCAGGGTTTTGGGGGGTTGATGAAGAGGATGTAACAGGGGGAGGGAGAGGGTTGTTTGTATATAAAGATAAGAGGGTGGTGTGAAGATTTGGGAAGAGGAAAGATTGCCGTGGGAGTGGTGTACGGTTTGTGAATGGTGTTTAGATCAAGGCATCTTGCAGGTTTCTGGGAGCGTTTTGTGTTCAAAGGACGTGATACTTGTTTTTTTTTTACAAGTATTTATCATGGGTGTGAACAATAAAATGCCAGAATCTAAATTTAAATAGTTGCTAAAAATTGTTGGTCTCTAAGCGGATGGTAACACCATGAATTTAAGTTCTATTTTTGGAATTTAAAGTAGTTGAAATTGAATAACAATAATCCCAAGAAAAAGAAATTAATGTCTCTAGGTATATATTTTATTTGAACATACGTAGATATACTAATTCGGACAGAAAAGATATGGATGTTTTCTGTTTTGCTTGATGAGTTGAAAGATGATTTGCCATTTGAAACAGGCATAGCAGCTGACGATGAGACAGAAATTAAAAGGAATAATTTACAACTTGATTAAAGATGCATGTGGAGCTGCTGGGACATATCTCTCTATCTGTGTGGTCTAACCGTGTTGAGGGATAAATTGCAAATCAAAAGTTGAACCTGATTGTTGCAATATAAGAGGAAATCTTAATTATGATTTAAAGAAAAAAAAGATAAATGTTATCAATTAATTGGAAGATCATCAATTTTGAAAAGGTGTTTTTTTTATGTTAATTCGGACTAACTTATGAATATCTTAAATGATTTTATAAATTCTAAAATTAACAAACATATCATAAAATTTATAATACCTGAAAGTACCTTACAGGATTTTTAGTGCATCAAATTAATTAATGCCGGAAAAAAATTGTTAGAGAATTTTGCAGTGTCCGGTTTATTACAACATTCTTGTAAACAAAAGAAGCAAGCCAGCGACCAGCTTGCATGTAATCTTTTTTTTTTTTTTTTTGAAAGAAAATATCATTTCATTAACCAGAATGGAGCATTAATTGACCTTGAAAATATTAGATTCTGAGAAGCACCATGACGACTATATATACATACTATACTAGCTTGCCCTTAAATTAGTAATTTCAGCTAAAGATGTGCTGGAGCTTTTGCTTACCGGTGCCGAAGTAATTAAGCCTTAATTAGCAGTAGCCATGGGTTAACCTATCCATTTACACCATCAGATATACTTTTCTATGCGTGGGACAGAGAGATTTCCATCATAAACATTAAAGCAATCCGAGGTTTGTTCTTAATATAAGGAACAAAGCTCTATTTTTGTCTCCCCCCAGCAAACTTGATTCATCTATAAATTCCTTGAGAAAGAATGGTGGGTCAGGGAGAAAAAAGAACATTTCGCCGAGTGCGAAAGTTTTAGATTTCGTTTCTTGCTAGATTATTCTCAGCAATTGCGCGCAATGGCAATTGTGTTCAAGCCTCTTTTTGTTCTCCCTCTCTTTTTTCTTTCCAGTTACGCCCAACTTTGGTTGAGGCCTGATGCCTACGTATTATTAAACAAGAAAAAGATCTTAGGCCCTCATGAATTGTTCAACGACCCTTTTGGAGATGCTCTAGATTATAAGAGGAAAAAGATCACAGATGATTTCGGGACTGCCCCACTATCAGATTTCGAAAAACCTTCTGTTCTTCCTAATTATGTGGGTCTCCCTAATGAACCTAAAGGGAGATGGGAGTTGGTTGCTGTGAATTCTGGTGTATCAGCCATGCATGCAATCTTGCTTCCTAGAGTTAACAAGGTTTTAATGTATGATGCTACCATTTGGAAGAAATCAGAAATCCGGTTGCCTACCGGGCATTGCCGTCTGCTTAACCAGACTACAGGTGAAAAGGATTGTTATTGTCATTCAGTTTTGTTTGACGTTGCCACAACGGCACTAACACCACTGCAGGTATGTATTTATTTTTACAAGTTAATTAATTAATTAATAGGTGTTTTGAGAGTCTAATTTTAATTATTTTTTATTTAAAGATATATTACAGTATATTTGAATGATTAAAATAACTAAAAGAAACATTAATTTAAAATAAAAATTTAACTTTTTTAAAAAATATTTTTAAAACACGAAAACAGACTTGTAATTAAATTAAAAAAAAAACATACCGTTTTATCTTACAAAATAATCTCAATTTAATTTGCTAGATCGCTCTCTTTCCTAGCTAGCTAGCTAACAGTTTGAAATCATTCTCTCTTTTTCTAATCTTGCCTTACAGCTTCACACAGATACATGGTGCTCATCAGGAGGTCTTTCCGTTGATGGAAACCTGGTGGGCACTGGCGGTTTCCAAGGAGGTGCCAATACTGTTAGATACTTGGAGACATGTAAAGGCTGTAACTGGAGAGAATTTCCAACGGCACTTGCTGATCGTAGATGGTACGTGCATATTATTTTTCATTTCATGAACGATTGTTTACCACTACTACTTTTATTTCCTCTCAGAAATTGACGTTGCACTTTTTTTTCCTTATCTCAATCAAGGTACTCAACACAAGCGGAACTACCTGATGGTGGATTCATCGTGGTTGGTGGTCGCGAAGCTTTTAGTTATGAGTACATTCCACGAGAAGGAGACTCCAATGCCAAGTCGTACTTCTTTGACTTCCTCAAGAAAACCAGTGATAGGGATGAGAACAATTTGTATCCTTTCGTCCACCTCTCCACCGATGGCAACCTCTTCATCTTTGCCAATAATCGTGCCGTCCTGCTCAATCCCAATTCTAACAAGGTTGTCCGTGAGTTACCAGCCCTTCCAGGAGGTCATCGCAGCTACCCTGCCACCGGAATGTCTGCGCTGCTCCCAATAAAACTACACTCCAAGAATAATGATGTCATCCCAGCTGAAGTCTTGGTTTGTGGAGGCTCCGGACACAAAGATGCATATACCCAAGCTAGCAGAGATATTTTCTACACAGCACTCCAAGACTGTGGAAGAATCAGAATTACAGATAAAAAGCCTGTCTGGAAGAGAGAAATCATGCCATCACCCCGTGTTATGGGTGACATGGTGATTCTTCCCACGGGAGACATCCTCATGCTCAATGGTGCTAAGAGAGGATGCTCGGGATGGGGTTTCGCCAGAGAACCAAATTTGGCCCCAGCAATATATTATCCCAAAGCAAAGTTAGGCAACAGATTTAAGCAACTAAAAGCCTCTATAATTCCAAGAATGTACCATTCATCTTCTGTGGTACTACCAGACGGTAAAGTCCTTGTGGCTGGAAGCAACACAAACAATGGCTACGTTTATAATGCCATGTTCCCCACTGAATTAAGAGTTGAGAAATTCTCCCCACCTTACTTGGATCCATCAGTGGCATTGCATAGACCTGTGATTGTAACTGATAAAGCCCCTGAGAAGATTAGTTATGATGAGACGTTCCAGCTCCAAATCAAATCAACAGCAGTAAAAGTAGAGAAGAAAGACATCAAAGTAACAATGTATGCTCCTGCTTTTACCACTCATGGGGTGTCAATGAATCAAAGACTCCTCGACTTGGGTTTGGAGGATGTGATTGCCGAAAATGCTTTCCTAGGGATCCACACTATCACCGCTGTGTCACCACCCAGCGGTAAGGTCGCTCCTCCTGGGTATTACATGCTCTTTGTTGTTCATCAAGGAGTGCCAAGTGTTTCCACCTGGGTGCAGATCAAGTGAAGCTGACTCGACTGTTTTAATTTCTCTCTATAAGTTTTCTCTAATTTTGTGTTGGAATATGAATTTGATTTTGTTGCCGTGGTGCAATCAATATTTTCATGACGGAAATAATTGAGGGAGGTGAATTAATTAAACTGATAACTTTTCACTTATGAAATGAAATTCTTTATTTTTTCATTTTTTTCCCCCACATTTTCAGTTTTTTCATCCAGTAACACAATTATTACCAAGGGAGCAGTTCCTGGTTTTATGCCATATATATATGTCCGCGCGCGCGCGCGTGTCCTTAGATGGTGCTATGTGGCATTTACATTTTTCACGCATAAATCAGCCACAGCAATGAAAGGAAAACCAACCTCATGAAGAAGAAAACGATGTCTGACATGAGTTCCAACCATGTAACCATCCATGCACAATCCTAAAGCCCTATTTGGATTCCTTTGATAATAACATTTAAGCATGCCTATCTTCTCCATTGGTCTCCAAAGTGAAATCTTCAGGCTAGGAATAGTGATGAATGCCCAGCTACAGCACACCATTATCGGCCTATATACACAAGAACCCATTTTGGAGTTGGAAGTTTAGAAATTACAAGTGCTAATTAAACACACTTCGGTATGTACTGTATATACATATGGGATATGTACTCAGAGAAGCTGGGGTTGTGGAAACTCTAATTATATAATGCAAGAACTAGCATTTAACATTCCACATAGGTGTGGACGTGCACATCGATCACAGCTAGGCTGGCCAAGCTAGCTCTCCTACGTATTAGTGTCACGCACGATACCTGCCTGGTCCTACTGCAACCGCGTCCAAAACGCTGCTGAGTCCTCATCAATCCATTACCTAACCTCGATGATCACATGCCCTCCTGACATCAACATTCCTAACACCATCAGAATCATGGTAAACACATATTTTGTTTTTTTCATAAATGCAATAAAATTATGTGTCTGAACTTTTCAGACTGAAATAATTATACAGGCTGTAACTATTGTAGGTCTTAATCTCATAGTATGAGAGAGAAAGAAAAAGAAAAGAAACACACAAAAAGATATTCTTCCAATCTGGCTGCCCATGTTACAGGGAATGCGTATCGACCTCATGCATTGGAAGCATAACTTAATTTGACAGACCTCTTTTCACCTAGACAGTATTTGTTTTGAACTAATACAAATTGTGAATGTCAACCACCAAGACAGAGTCAATATATTTTGAAACTAAATAAAAAAAAATCATCAAACTAATTAAGTTTTTCTTAGCAAGGAACATTTGCAGGTTAGAGGCTATATAAAGGCATCGAAGGCTGCTGTCAAAAGCATCCCATTTCAACTCCTGGTATATGTACTAAACTCAAAGACGAAACTTCTGCGTTGGGGTTGAAATGTCAAGTTTACGAACTTTGTTGGCGGCTCTATTCATCTTTGCAGTAGCATTAATTTGATCCAAGTGCAGTTAATGCCTAATTCTCCAACAGCATGTATTTCTACTGGGGTGCCCATCATTCGGCAATACTGGGAAATGGCGACGATCTTCAACTTGTGTTGGATCAAACTTCTGGTAATGATTTGCTTTTTCATAAATTATTGGCTTTTTATGATTAGCACTTCAGATTTTCCTTGATTTAGCGCAATCCCATGGTAATTGATCATATGGATGGTAAACATCAATTATCAGTTTTGTGTAAATCTATATCTTTGGATTTCAGGCTCTGGTATTAAATCAAAGCGTCCATTCCTATTTGGAAGCATTCAAATGTTAATCAAGCTGGTGCCTGGGAACTCAGCCGGAACTGTCACAGCCTACTACGTAAGTGCAATAATTTTACCAACATACAATACAAGGCCACTGTATAACATAAACAATGTTCATCGTTTCAAGCTTAAAAAATTCGACTATTACTTCATAATTGGGACTCTTAAGAGACACATGAAGAAAAATAAGCAATCACAACCAATTAGGAAGACCTAGTTATGGCTCATCATTTTAATATCACGTTTGAATATCTCTAAGCTTAACACCAACTATAGATCAATGTCTAAATGAAGTTGAGATGAAAAGGCTAAGGAAAATGCACCATAATAGAACATTGACACATGAAAATTACTAAATCGTGAAACTCCATAATGAATTTGTGCAGATATCCTCTTCTGGAGACAGACATGACGAAATAGACTTCGAGTTCTTAGGGAATGCATCGGGACAGCCATACACCATCCACACAAACATCTACACTCAAGGAAATGGAAGCAGGGAGCAGCAGTTCCGCCCCTGGTTTGACCCAACTGCTGATTTCCATAACTACACTATACATTGGAATCCTACTGAAGTTGTGTAAGCTAGCAGACCATTTCTGTTCTTCCATAGCATTGCCCTTATGTGTCATTACTTACAGAAGTATGATCAAATATCCACTATTTATCTACAAAAGCAAAAATAATGATGATGCTATGAAAAGTAAAGGAAACGGAGAAAGAAAAGACACTAGCATGCCTCAACATTCAATTAAGCTACTTGCACTCCAAGTAGATTACCACTTTTGTGCACAGCTTTTCCAACAGAAGTTAAATAGTCTTCCGGAATCTTTCGTTAAACTGTTATTGTCCCAGCTTAATTACTTCACTACAATATCCTCCAGACCTGCCATCCATTTGCTTGATAATCCAGAAGGTACCTAAGTTAATATATATCACTGCACTTTCAGGTGGTATGTTGATAGTGTGCCAATTCGCGTATTCCGCAACTACGAAAATGAAGGGATTGCTTACCCAAACAAACAGGGCATGAGGGTTTACTCCAGCTTGTGGAATGCTGATATCTGGGCAACTCAGGGTGGGCGAGTTAAGATTGATTGGAAAGTTGCACCATTCATAGCAAGATACCGCAGTTTTAGGGCAAGGGCTTGCAAGATACCGCAGTTTTAGCATCAGTCAATGTGCTTCCAACACCGCAGCCAACTGGTGGACATCCCCCACCTATAGCAAGTTGAGCAATGCCAAATTCGGACAGTTGACGTGGGTCAGAGATAACTACATGATCTACGACTACTGCAAAGACACTAATTAAGAGGTTCAATGGAAAAACACCACCGGAATGTTTTAAGCCACAGTTCTAAAAATAAATATCCCGGCAACTCCAGTTACTTTTCCTGCCATCAGCATGCAATGGAAAAGTAAATTTTGCTTCGCTCTTTTTGCTTTGAAGTCGTTGATTTTTCTTCTTTTTTCTTCTTGGCCTTTATGTTTCATGATGCTACTACCAATTTCATTGTTTCCGTTCAATTCAATTAAAAGTAATAATTGATTTGAACAATTATTCCCAGATATGGAATGTATATGATATAAAATTTGATTTTAATTGCAGATTGTGAAGATTTTAAAACAGGACAATAGTAAATTAACTAAGAACAATCTAAGTTCATGTATACACAGCAAAGCATGCTAAATAGATCATCTCTCCATCTCATCAACACAACTTCTCCTTCGTTCTCAGTATTACACATTAACAATAATGAAGAAGCATTATGTCATTTATAATTAGATTCTACCACAATATTATCACTAAACTACACAGATTAATTTTTTCCTATAATACATAAGCAAAACTCAATGCACATGTTAAACACTTAATTTTTATGTTTGCATAATTCCAAATGTAATTACTTCAAATATTACAATCCAACAAAATTATATGCAATGTGTACATAAATACTAAATCAAAGAAGCGATAATTATTAACTACTCTTAGCGAGCCTATGAAGTATCTAAAATAAAATATTAATGTCATTTGCTTAAACCTTGAGTTTTAAGAGTTAACTTTAATATTTTTGGATAAACTTGCAATATTTCTTCTTAAAATCACGGTTCAATTTATTCAATTTAATCATTAAACGACTCATCAGCTAAATTATCTCATTTAATCTATTATCAATTCTAAACCTTCCTTACTTGATGTGTGAAAAATTCAAAAATAATCCTCTTGCCATGGTTAATCACTTTAGCATTTTCATTTAAAGGCTCATTAATCCGGTAATTCAACATGGATACTAGAAAACCCATCATGGTTGCCAAATCATCCTAGCATTTCTATTTGGAAGCCTTTTGATAATTCTATATGGATACCAATCATTTCAGCGAACCCATCATGGTTATCAAATTATTTTGACATTCTAATTTGGAAGCCAATTAATCTAGTGATCTCACATGGATACCAATCATTCTAGCAAACTCATTATAGTTGTCAAATCATTTCGGCATTCTCATTTGGAAGCCAATTAATCCGGTAATTCCATATGGATACTAATCATTTTGACAAACCCATCATAGTTGCCATTATCTCATAAATTCCATAATTTATTGGTTGTATATACAAACATAAATCTAATAATAATTAACTTAAGTTAAAGTGTTGAATATCTACCTGTAGCTTGATTATATTTGACATTTCTTGCTCGTTATACCTCTCCAACAATTTCTCCTATATCAACATGATTTTTTTTTTTTGTTATTATCTTATCCAAACACAAACATAATCCATGCATACGGAATAACATCAAATACTAAATCAAACTCATTCATTTCTCTTTAAGACAAGATTATTCATTTAATCCTTTTAGGCTTTTCTTTCAATTTCTCCATTCAAAGTTATTCTCATGCTTTATATTTATATTCATATAAAATTATAAATTCATTTTCAATCTGTAAAACTCAAACTTTTGGCCCAAATCTAAGCTCAAGTCAGTCCAAACCCAACCTAAGTTAACCTAAGTATTTAAGGAAGAGTTGCAAGAAAATTACTTTTCTCTCTTCTAATTCTTGTAGCCGCCGTGACCCTCCCCTCCTCAAACCTAAAATTTTAGTTTTTTATCTTGAGTTTTCGGTTCAAGAAAGGTGAAGTAGCAAGTAAGTGGTTCTTTTTCATATTACTTTCAATTATAGTTTGTTTATGGAATGATTAAAGAAGAGATTAGGGTTTATAAGGATTGAAAGTTTATATTTTTAAGATTAATTTATGATTATTAAGGGTTTAATGTTAGGTGATTAATTAGTATGTTGTTGAAAATAAGGATTTATGAGTTGATTTGTTTAAATTAATTTTTATAGGTTAAGAAATTCATTTTAACCTTGCTGGAAAATCTGGACAGAATGGTCTTGAGGTTGAAGATGACCAAATTTTATTTTGGTCTTTGATTTATAAAAATTTCAGTTTAGTCCCTCAACTTTGGAAAAATTACAATTTGAGCCCTAAATGTATTTTGAGATTCTGGACAGTGTTATTATGAGGTTAATGATGATGAATCTCAGTTTGATAATTGATTTGGAATATTTTCAGTTTGGTCCCTCAATTTTGGGAATTTACATTTTAGTCCCTAAACTTTATAAAAATTACATTTTGGTCCCTAGTTCGTTCTAGACAAAATTTGAGGATGGTTTATGGGTAAAATTTCAGTATGGTTATGTATTTACAGTTTGGTCCAGTTTTGGTCCCTATTTTGGATAATTGTCGTTTTAGTCCCTAAACCTAGGAGACTAAACCTAGTTTTATTTTATGCATTGGAATCTTTTATTTGTTTTGTTTTGAGTTGCTATTGAGTATATTTCATATATTTATTTTAGGTTCCCCTAACGATCCTCAACAAGTTTTTCGAGTCTTTCATCTGATATTTCTTTTAATCTAAATTCTTCCGAGTGAGTGGGATAATCTTTAATATGCATGTAATATAAATAAATATGTATGTTGATTATACGATGAGTACAACTAGTAAATTTCTTGAATATATATATATATATTGCTTTATTTTCCGAGTACTCATTTATTCTTGAATTTGCACTCACAATCTGTCGAACTAAATTATATTTAATATGATATACGTTTCTTTGATGATTTTGTGAATATCTATTATGCCTTAATACAGGACTTGCTAGTAACTCTATGCTAATGGAGAGTAGTTAGCCTATGTGCACATAATATTCTGTATACCTAGCTGGTGAGAGAGGCACCAGCCTGTGGCGACTGATCATCCCACAATGGTCACCTTCATATGTCATCTGGTCACCTTCGGGTATCATCTGATCTCTGACATGTATTCCACTACGTTATGATAATATGTTTAGTATGTATATGTATATCAAGATAAATCTTGCAAACTATTAATATCTAAAATATTTAAAATGTATATTAAATATTATTCCCTCACTGAGTTGGTTGAACTCATCCCTCATTCTTAATATTATTTAAGGTTCTTAGTTTCTCATAGCAGTTGGACTTTGTAGAGTGTTCATTTTTTTCAGTTTTGGTCGGTATGCCTTGTTTGTTTTGCGAGGCTTTCCTTTTAGTTTTGATTCGATGTCTTAGACGCTCCAATATTACCTTGTTTAATTAAGTTTGGATTTTGACAATGTAATGAGTATTAAGAATTATTGTTTTTGTTTTAATTACTGATGAGAAGCTTTAAATTATCTTTTGGTTTCATCAGTTTTGAATAATATAATATTTCTAAAGATTATGAAATGCTGTGTATTTTTGAATAAATTGTTCTTTTGATATGTCCGTTCTGAGGTTTAGAGGAGGTGGGGTGTCCTTCCGACACCGCTCCTGCGTTGCCGGTCACAGACCTGGGATTCAGGTCGTGACACAATCTCTACATCTCCTACAAGTAAAAACATGGTCAGCCATTAAGCACTTATTATTTCATTTTTACCAAATCAATTTATCACCAAAATACCTTAATATTCATTTGTTCATAACATCATTTTCTTACTCCATATCTTCATATGGATTTCAAAGTGCCAACATGTTACCCATATCAATGTTTTTCATCATATACTAACGTAAGAATTTCACTCAAATTTTGAGTCATCACCAGCAATTCCTTACAAAATAATTTCATGCAATTATTAAGAAATTTATAAAATCTCATATTTTATGTTTTCTTTCCCTCAATGATCGGCACCATAACCTCTTTTAATACCATGATTCATTTTCAATATTTATTCATAAATCTCCCCTTACACAAGAAATCAAGCACAATTCAATAATTTTACCTTTAAATTTGATAATCTTCCTCAAGAATTCCAATTCGCAACAACATAAAATTTCATTCGTTTAATGTAACATAACTAAATTCATTTACAATCATCTTCCACACAAAATTATGCATTAATCTAACACAATTCGCTTGAATAAATATAATTTCATCATATATTAATTTATCCCCTCTTGGTTGGCCATATAGGTTCTATTGAACCACATGATTTCCCTTCATGATTCCTTCCTAATTTCCCCTCCAATATAATATACTCTACCCTAATATTTATCATTACAACAAATTTAATATTTTCCCCAAATACCTATCATGAACACTAGGCTAAAATTCACAAATTTAGCATCAATCCTTCTCCTTTTCAATTGAGCTTCTAGAGTTAGGTTTAGAACCCTTTACCTTGTAATAAAATGAATCTCAAACGCTAACCAATCAAAATTTATCTGTTCTTCCTCTTTTCTTCTATTATTGTCATCACTTATCTCTCTAGTTTCCCCTTTCTCTCTCTTAATTCTCTTTTATTTTAGTAGTTAATATACTTAAACCCTCATTCCCTCTTTAATTCAAGACTTGAACCTTGAAACCTCCTAAGGTTTTTGGTGAAAAATCATGAAAAAGGAAGAGGAACTTTTTTCCCTCCCCTCTTCACCCTTGGCTGCATTATCGGGTTTATGAGGAGAATGGAAGGTGAAGTTCTTTTTTACTTTTCCTATTCTAGTACCCTTACTTAAACTCTTCATTTTATTTCCGAGTAATTCTTCTTAACTTTCTATGCAATTTCATACTAAAACTTCAACTAATTCTCTTAATATTTGTCTTTCATCTACATATTTATTTTATCATTCTCTTTTTATTTATTTGTCTCTCTACTATGGATAAATTATGATTAATAACATATTTTAATCTTTGTTATTCCTTAGTACTTTTACACCATTAAGTTCTCATTTTACTTCATTTAATTATCTATTATCCATCATCTCATCATTTATTCAATTTCTCTTAAATTTAAAAACTCGAGGGTTTATAATTTAAAATCCAGATATAACTAGCTATATCAAAATTTCGTATGATTCAATTAGAACACAATTCATTGGTTATTTCAAAAGTTTGCACTATCCACATTTGAGAATTATATTATTAAGTGTTTGGAAATGTAGTTGTGATTGCTTTTTAAATTGTTTTTCACTCAAAAATGTATTAAAATAATATTTTTTTTATTTTTAAAAAATTATTTTTAACATAGCATATTAAAATGATTTGAAAACACTAAAAAAATATTAATTTAAAAAAATAAAAAAATAAAATTTTTTTTCAAAACCAACAGGATATGCACAGGAGGTGTAATTACCACCAACAAAAGGCTACATTGCCACAGCTCGAGCTCAAACTCTTCAGCGAGATGGATGAGGTGACTTGCCCAACCCTTTGCAGGAGTACGAATTTGGAATGTGTTGGGGATTGTAACTGCTTATTCACTACTCGTGGGGGGGGGATAAAGAGTTCAATTATGACGTAAAGGATTAAAGACTCCAAAAACACAGCAACAATCTGCTAAATTTTGTAAAAACGTCTACCAGTAGAAAATCTTGAGAATGACAACAGCTCAGAAATGGCTTGTTACAATACACATCTTTTAGGTATTCTGCGGATGCTTACAGAACTTAACTTTTAGAACGGGCTGATCAAACATGAGTATCTTGTAAAAGAGACTTCAGTTTTATCTACAAAATGAGGAAACCTAAAGCAAAGCTACCACCAATAAGTTTATTGCTTCGATCCCTGTGAAAGAGACTTTAGTTTTATCTACAAAATGCTACTTGATCACTATCTCACATGAGACAAATTTTGACAAATGTTTTGACACAAGATTAGAAGCGGGCATGACATATTGATGCTGTCCTCAGACTCACTCCAATTCCTTGAGAAAGTCAATGTTATCTACAAAAACCTGCAAAAGAAAATAAATAGCTGTAAAACCAAACGAACAATACAGATGCACAGGGTTCCTTAAAATAACACAGAAAAATTTACATTTGAAGATAGGATTTACAATTGAATGTGCAGTTATACACATGATAACAGGTGAAATACAAGCAAGTTTCACATCTTCAATTTGTGAAGACCAACCAAGTTTTGTAATGTTCTTTTGTCGGTTAAACCTCAGAACAAACCCTCTAATTATTAAGATGTCATCCTAGGCTCATGTTGAACAATGCCTCGCAGGCACATAGCCAGTGTTTCAAATATTGAAAGAAAAACGACATCGGTCAAATTTGAGCAACCTTTCGTCCTAGCAGGGATCTGGCTATCTGGTCCTATACCATTCATATCAAGCAAACTATAGCAGTCATGTCTTGCACAGGCACATCCTCCTCATAAAGAAGTTAGTGCATGTAAGTAAGCCAAGTGATACACCTATAGCATAATATGTTCATGACACGTGTTCAACAGATCATGCAGCGGTACTGTCAAAGATTTGACAAAGAATATAAAATAAAATCATTCAATGTAATTACAGTTTGTTCCGACATTACTGCTTCGATAGCAAAAAATGTCATCAGGCAGAAACATAAAGGAAAAAAAAAATTGAAATCATACCGTCTTCCAACCATCTGGATCCAAGCAAGCAGTGATCTTGGTGTTGATACCAGGTAATGGTCCAGGCTCTCGGGTAACTTTTCCACCAAAAATTTCAACTGCTTCTGCAGTTCTATAGACATCATCTGTGCCTATCGCAATCTTTTACAAGGAAAAAGAAAAAAATCAGATCCCAGACTATTCCAGGAAAAAACAATCAATCATTCTCATCAAGTACCACTAAATTCATCAAGAAACAAAGGCACATAAGCAACCATGGTATTTTGAGAATAACACTGAAACAAATTCCACCATACATAAGAAGAAAAGTCCACCTGAGCATACGCATTTCCTTTGTCATATTCAGCGACCCCATAGTTGTATGTCAACTCCAGCACACAATTTTTATCTTCAGACCCATAACCCATCATGGCTATTGTATACTGACAGTAGCGGACACAAGATTGTCAGTTTAAACAATAAATTAGATGTCAAACAAAGGATGTGTATAGAATTTTTTAAATGATCAAATCAACTGATCTAGAAATGCAAGCACTGTAGACACTCAATTCAAAGATACATAAATCAAGTTGTAATGGAAATTTATCATGAATGTGAGAAAGGTTTGGAATATGATCCAAAGAAACAATGCATGCAAGAGAATCAAGCAACAAGTAAAACCTTAAGTTCTTGCTGTTCCCTGTCAAATATCTCTCCAACATGGCATTTTCATGTAGACCTCCCCATAGAAGACCTGAACTTAGTAGAAAACTTAGGCACCGACAGATGATTTGTTTTACTCTCACTTTTTGCATCTCGCAAATTTCTCCCAATAAAGGATGAGAAATTTCTATCCAAAAATATTGCAGACTTGTAAAAATGTTTGTATGGGACCTCACAACACAACTACTGGTAAAATGAAGTGGTTGATTATCTTGCCAGAAACTCCAATTTTGAGTTCTGACTTCAATAGGAATCAAGTCACCAATAGCAGAAATTTCTTTATAATGAAAAAGACCACTATTTGATAGTAAAATTTGGAGACAACAATAAAGTAGAATAAAAACAGTAACTTATTGCAGCCCACCATGGATTCTGCCCCGTGAAAGCTATGAAAATAATCTTGTTGTCCCTTTGGTAGTGTTCTCCTGTCATGATGAAATGTTTTGTTTTTATCCTATATCCTGTCTAACACATAAGTTAGGTAAAGTTACTTCTCTTCCATGCCTAATCCTTTTGGGAAAAAAAATAAAGGACGCCAACTAACCAGACCTAATTATTGATCCTAAGAAACTAATTTATTATGGAGTATAAACAAGATATGAAAAGGTGAATGACATGCACTTGGCAAAAAGAAGCCAAGTTACCTTGTACTCTGGATTATCTCTTTTGCGGAGAAGCTTCATGCCAAAAGCCTATATCATGAAACAAGTTGCAGATTTATCACTATTAACATGAAATAATCACTATGCAAATAGTTGCTTGATCAGGCCAGAATTACTCACCTTCTCGTAAAAATTTATAGAACGATCAAGATCACCAACACGAAGCATGACCTGACAGAGTGGCTCAGGGGTAGGTCCCCTTTCCAACAGTTCAAATTTATAACCATCAGGATCTTCAATAAAAGCAATAACTGTACTGCCACCTTTAACAGGACCGGGTTCTCTGTTCACTTTGCCACCCTTGGCCTGTATGAGTTCAACAGTCTTGGCAACCTAATCAAAAGAGCACACAAAACCTAGTTCAATTTTTTTCGGGAATCATCAGAACATCAGACAGTCTACGATAATAATAATAATAAAAAAAAAAACTAAAGGACAGCTAGGTCCAAATAGCCCTGACATTTTAATTTCACAGCAGTTTCAAGAATAATGATAAAAATAAAAAGAAAGTTCAGATGCAGAAAATTACATCCTCAACTGCAATGCCGAAATGTCCAAATCCAGCTCCAATATCATAGCTGTCAACTCCATAATCTGACAGCGTTAAACAACTAAAAATAAGCACCAACAAAATAAAAATACAAAAAACCAGAGACATCTAGTATCGTGTTTATAAAACAACAAATCACATTGCAACAATTTTAAATTATAGTGTAAATTAGGAAAGGTAAAACATAACCTCACAGTTTCAGATATTAGAAAAGGCTGACAAAACTGAATGGAGTGGTAGTCCGTTCACTTACTGTAAGTGAGTTCTATGACGAAGTGGGAGTCTTCCGGTCCATATCCAAGAAAGGCATTTGTATATCTCTCCTCAGGTATGTCACGTTTCCTCAGCAGCTTCATCCCCAGACACTCAGTGTAGAACCTGCATTCAGCAGGACAGGTTTTTCATTTTGGTTCGACCATGAGGCTTGCACATTATCAATTTCCTATAAGCAAAAACATAGAGACGAGATAAAACACAATACATACTTTATAGTCCTGTCCAAATCCCCAACACGATAAACAACATGTAGCATTCTACGCTTGTCCTTTTTTACCCACTCCAACAAACTTTCTTGAGTAGCAGCTGTGCTTGCTTGTGCCATATTTCCAGTTGCAATGGTTCTACTCTCTCCTCTCCAAATCTTAGACGAAGCTTTCAAACCGAAGAAATGTGATTGCGGAACAGCTGCATCACCATTACATATCAATGCACAAATTAAGCAAGGAAACAAAGCCCTAGCTTTCAATATTATCACTATAAAATCTACAGAAATGTAAATTTAATTCAAATTAATAAAAAAAATTATAAATGCACAAATTATGAATTCGATTAATTCAAATTAATAAAAAAAATTATAAATCAAATTCAAGAAAGAAAAGAAGAGTACAGTTACCGGTAGCAAGATAAGCGAATCTGCGAGAAGGGGCACAAGTATTACAGAACATGAATGAAGAACAAGTCAGGTAGGATGATGGTCTAATTGAGGAGGACACCATAGGGATTATCCTCACCATTTAATTAATTTCTTATTTTTACTATTTGAATAACAAAATATCTCAGATATATCTTCTTCTTCTTCTTCTATTATCAACTACCCTTATTCTGTGCTGAGGGAGAGAGAGACACGTGTTTGTGGTAAGCAGCGAATAGGAGGAATAAAAGTTAAAAAGTGGTTTTATTTATTTTTATATTTATATTATTTTGCGCTCAGGAGCTGGGGTTTCTTTTATTAGATTCGAGTGGAGTGAGCTCTGTCTCTTGTCTTGTGTTGTGCTGTGCTGTGCTGTGTTGTCATGGATGGAATGGACGGCGATATTCACGAGCTCACTGCCCAGTTCAAGTCCCGTTTATTAGCAGATTATTATTTTCTAGTCCAAGTTCTTACTTCTGTTTTAATTTAGTCCTTTTAAAAAAAATTCATAGATTATTCCATTGACCATGTTGACTGTTCGGTTTTTTCAAATATTCCTTTCAAAATGCATTTTTCTATTTTTGTTTATAGAGAGATAGAATTCGGTTTTCTTTTTTTCTTTTTCTTTTTTTAAATGTAATGGAAAACTAAACGAAAGATTAAAAGGTCATTTGGTATTATTTATTTTCTGTTTTTGATTTTATATTGTTGGGAAAAAAATCAAAAAAATTTTGTTGAAACAAAGCAAAAACAAAGGCCATTATCACAGTTTTTGAAAACCACCGTATCTGGTTCTATTGTTTTTTACAATGATTATTGGCTTTTTTATGTTTTTCAAAAAACAATAAATGGGATTTTAAAATTTTTTAAAACAAAAAATACCCAAAATGGTTCTAAGTGACCTTGATTTATTAATAGATATAAAAACACAAAGATTTAATATAGAAGTTTTTATATTAAAGGGGATAACTAATTATTTTTTATATGATTCATGTAAGGATTGAATAATTAAATTTGGATTTTATTGTAATGTTATATGCTATCTGGTTTCACGCTAATAAGCATAACTATGTATCCGATTATTGGATCAAACTGAAATTTTACTAAAAGTTTTCAAATTTATTTTTCTATATTAGGTTAAAAGTTCAAGTTAATCAAAGTTTGAAAAGACATTACAGTACATATCAGAAGGTTTTTGTATGGATTTTTCTAGTTCTTGCCTTTTGACGTGTGAAATTCTTACATGGAAATGATTATTTTCTTAACGATACAAGTATAATCAGCAGCTTATTTTTTAGAGTTTCTTAGTTCTATAGAATCTTTAATGAGCAGCAATATAGTTTTCAAGTATAACAATTATTCTTTTAATGTTCTAGAATCCTTGTTCTTACAAAGATTCCCTATTTATCCTAACTATACAAGGAAATGAAGGTTGGGTTGGTAGTATTTAATAGTAAATTACTTTGCTTGTTTGGGGCAATTTCATGTTAAAAAAAACAAAAAGAATAAGCCTCACTCTTTTCACTCGTGTTTTCCTACGATTACGTGTTTCAATCACCCAAAGAAGTTCTCACAATTGCTTTGTCGTAAGTAAATAACGAACACAAGTAAATGCACTTAAAGCACACCAAGGATACAAGAAGATCTTTCAACCTTTATTAATCTTGTAAACAAAGGATTACACAATATAAATATGTGTGTGTGTTATGCACAAAGATTGCATGCTACACAATCAAGGCTTTGCAGCCTATTTATAAACAAAGATATGTGAGTTACAAGCACAATCATCATCCTTATTTTTTAGGACATAGTGGGGCTTTTTCTCCCCCATGTTCAGCCCTCAGTCTCTCATGATCTAGATGTCCATAACTACCACCACTAACCCATGATCTACATATCCATTTGGTAGTCCCAACTGCTAGCTTCTATTGTGTTTGCTACCAGTTTAGAAGGTTCATGATCCAAGAAGCCCACGTCCATACCAAGTCAAGAGCTTAATGACTCACACAAACCGTTACACGCTACTTGTTAAATTCGTCGATGCCTATGCAAGGTTGTCATTGTCCATTGTTGTTGAATTTTAGGCAGTGAGCATTCGTTGGTGTGTCATCGCGCCTAGAGCTCTAACAAACCACCCCCACCAGAAGAGTTTGATGTCCTCGTTGGAATAGAAGTAAGGTATTCTTGCACCTGGTCTTTGAATTGCCACAAATTGGTGTCCTCCTACGAAACCTTTGTGTTTTTCTTTCATTTTACTAAAAACTCAGTTCGTTAATTCTTTCTATGTTAGCCAAGTTAATGATGATCCATGATCTTGACAATACCATCGTCAAATTATTTGTGAATCGTAGGAGGAGCTCTTTGCGACTTACTTCGTTTTGGATCCTCTTTATCTTCATGAAAAGGTCTCAAGTATGAAAAGTAGGATGAAGAGCTATTTGGGCAGGTTTAATCTATAGGCAACAACCCCCCACCTTTTCCATGATTTCAAAAGGTCCATCATATCTCAACACTAACCCTCGATGTTTCGTCTTCCTCATAATTTGCCCTCACCAAATTCCAGCAATCATCACTTTTGGTTAGCATATTTCAGCATTCTTTTTCTTGTCATGCGCAAACTATTTTGTGCTTGCTCAAACAACTCTTGTCGCTCCATTGCAAACCTATACACTGCTGGACTTTTCCCACTAGATTTTTGCACCGCAATCTCGGCAAGATTTTGGGGTTGTGCTCCCAAAACCAACTCAAACGGGTTTGCTTTTACTGCCGAAGATCTTTGAAGATTGTAGCAAAACTATGCACTATCCAGCAATTACAACAAGTTTCGTTGCATCGTTGTCACGTAATGTCCTTTAGTACGATGTCTAATGTAACAATTCTTAATTTCTATTATTCTCGAATTGTATATTTCATGATACCATCTATCATGTTAATCGCTTATCATTTTTAAGCACTCATATAGACTACATACATGTAAGATACAATAGTATTATAGAAAGGAAATGTACATGAACACCATGTGCAAAATATAAAGTTTACCAACACATTATAATTTACATATCATAAATTCAAATATCGACATCATACATTTTTACAAAATACAAGTAGTTTATTCTTACTACTATATAGATTATTACATGATCATATGGTATCACAAGGTGCATATTATGAGATTGCTAGATACCATAGTTATGAGATGGTCCTATTACAAATCAAACTTGATGTAAGTGCATAAACATTAATTGTGGTACAATTGAGCAAATAAGTATGTAGTTGTGGTTAAGATTAATATCTAATAAGTAGGTTCACATTAATAACTTTCTATCAGGTCTATCTTGAATATATTATTTTACATCTTCATGCAACAATAGTCCACTTTACTTTATTTATAATCAACTGATGACATATATTATGGTCTAGGAATTCTTATACATATAGAATTCTTTAGTGTGTAAATGATTCTTCCCTAATTATAACCAATTTATATAGTTTCTTAAACATGATTTCTGGTTGGAAATAATACGTTATAATCTTTCTTTCATCATATCGATGAATGCTTTCAACCGAGGTTATTCTTAATGTTCACTTTTGGTTGTCCTAGTGTGGACACCATTAGCCAGAGTTAATCTCATCTTTTACTCTCCGTTATCCAACATGGATACCATTAGGCACGTTAATCTTATCTTTTGTTCCCGGCTATCCAACATAAATACCATTAGCCGAGACTAATCTTTGACATTTTTTCCCAACCATCTGGCATAGATGCTATTAGTCAAAGCTAATCTTTAACATTTATTCCTGATTATCTGGCATGGATGTCATTAGTTAAAGCTAATCTTATCATCTGTTCCCAACTATCCAATACGGATACCATTAGCCAAAGCTAATCTTTAACATCTATTCACATATATCCGACATGGATGACATTAGCCAAAGCTAATGTTATCATTCATTCCCAGCTATCCAACATGGATACCAATAGCCAAAGATAATCCCAAAATTCTTTATAAATCATGGTTAACCAAATAACAGAATTTGGACAACAATACGTACCTTATAAAAAGTACCTCAATAATTTAACAAAATTAGAAGAAGGTGGAAATCACCTACCTATTCTCCCCATAGTATGTCAATGTCTGGTTAAAGATCTGATTCCTGTTGTACCTCTTGGTCCATAAAGAGACCATTAATTAGTATATTTTATCTTTAGACATTATCAAAGATTATTTTCACACATATATATTGTAAGCCCCCAGAAAATGAATACATAAATTTAAATAATTAAAGAAAAAACCATTAGTGAGGTAGGAAATTTTAACTTAAAGTGTGTAGATAAACATAAGTCAAAAGATACAAGCTTTTAAATTAGGATTCTTAAGGGGATGTTTTGGGTAAATAGAAATTGAGGATAGTATGTAATGGGAGTGAAAGAGGCATGATGGTGTTTAAGGAAAAAAATTGAAGAAAAAGATGAGTACCAAGGCCTTGAAACCTTCGGCCAAACATGAAAAATAAGGAGGGAAAACCTTTTTAATATTGATTTTACATGTGTATGTTAAAAGAACAAGTGTTTATGATCATGCAAGAAATTATTGTATGATGAAATCTAAACATCTCATAAATGATTATTACTATGGAAATGACATGTTTTGTATACAATGGTGATAAAAAGAATGAAAGAAATACATGAAAATGATTGGTTGTGTGTTCGACCTATAAACCGGAAATCTAGAAACCAATATGTTTGGGTTGCTTTCAAAATATGTGAAAGCCAATGTAGTGATTGTTTTCGAAGTTATTGGAAACCAATGTGGTTGAGTTGCTTTTACAATACGCGAAAGCCAATGTAATGATTGCTTCTGAGGTTTTTCGGAAACTAATATGGTTGAGTTGCTTTCGTAATGTATAATAGCCAATGTTGTGACTGTTTCCAAAGTTTTTCATAAACCAATGTTTTGGGGTTGTTTTCGTAATATGTGAAAATCAATGTTGAGATTGTTTTCCTGAATTATGCAGAAATTAATGGGATTGGGTTGGTTTTGCTGAGACAAAGACAATGTTATGAAGTCTCTATAATTTGTTTGAAAACTAAGTGTGTTTTGGTTGTTTTATGAATAAGTGAGCAAATGTTGTATTATTGGCCAAGTCACTTTAACAACTATAGTAAATTGAGTTATTTTGATATTTTAAAGGTCAATGATAAATCGTTATGAAATATTTGATAACTATGTGAGTTAAAGTACACTAATTGATTTGAAATTGAGAGTAAGACCTTACTCATGTTAAGTACAAATACCTCGATGTGGTATCATTATGAAATTATAACTATTGTTCGTGAAATCTTCTATAGGATTGGATAAAAAAGATGAGTGCTCTTATCATCAAACATGCTTAGAAGAAAATTTGTATTGTAATACGAACCTATGCTTAATAAATCTTTGTTTTAGGACCTTCACATATCGGTGTGCCTAATAGTTAAGTAGTCAAACTTCAGAATTTAAAACTTTTGTTGTACATGTAAATAATTTTGTAAACTTGACTAAAAGCTTTCTCTTATTATCTCTCCTTTTTTAATGACATTGTTCTATTTATGTTTGGAGTTATGTATAGAATCCTTAAATAGAATATTATTATGCAAGTTGATGTATATCCTCACATAATTTTTCATGGCATGTATTAATAAAATAATCATGCTTCATACTGGATATTAATTTAAATTCAAATAAAATAAAACACCTGCTAGGTAGTAAAGGGATTAATTATAGATTTAGTAAGGTAAGCATAACATGTGCAAAAAATAAAGGATCTTAGAGAAGAAACATGTCGACAAATTGCAAGGTTTTTCTACACTAGTGCAATTCCATTTAATTGTGTGAAAAACTATGAATTTGTTAAAGCACTTGAATTGCTTGCAAAGCATGGGTCAGGCTTTAAGCCTCCATATTACCATGATATTAGAGAGAAGTATTTGAAGCAAGAAGTAGATCACATGATGAACTTGCTTGAGGAGTACAAGCTAGAATGGAAAAAAAACAGGTTGTTAAATAATGTCTGATGGATGGACTGATAAGAAAAGGTGTTTTATTTGCAACTTTTTGGTTAATAGTCCTAAAGGGATAATTTTTTCTTATCATCAGTAGATACCTCTAATATATCCAAGATTGTTGATAAGGTATTTGAGATGTTGGATGCTATTATGGAGAGGATTGGAGAGGAAAATATGGTGTAAGTAATCACTGACAATGCTACAAATTATAAAGCAACAAGGCAATTGTTGATGGTAAAAAGAAAAGGATTATTTTGGACACCATGTGCTACCCATTGTATTGACTTGATATTAGAAGATTTTGAGAAGAAACTAGAGGTCCATCAAGTAACTATTGCTAATGGGAGGAGAATCACCTCATACATATATTCAAGAATTATTCTCATTTCCATGCTAAGACACTTTACAACCACTAGATTTGCTACTGTATACTTGACTCTTGGATGTTTGACACGATCAAAGAGTTGATGTCTTATCCCAAGTGCAGGAGTGTCGAAGTAATAAATAACCCGGCAAGACCAGGGTCGAACCACAGGGAAGTGAACTATATAGAATTATAAATAAAAGAAAAGATTTGAAGAGAGCTTTGAGATGTGATAATGATGTAAGGATTTAAACAAAGATAAAACAATTATCAAGGTTAGAAGATCCACTAATGGTATTT
>Ga0325404_1000747_pt1 | contig 33042 bp, 23 predicted proteins | sample PopdelMetagenome_18_FD_205664 | JGI IMG/M metagenome (GOLD analysis project Ga0325404, IMG submission 205664) | Populus deltoides microbial communities from Bellville, Georgia, United States - Xylem-Control-R1 | ecosystem: Host-associated > Plants > Phyllosphere > Stem > Wood/Secondary xylem...
TGTTGTTTTATTAATTATAATTTATACAATTAACCTCTCTGTGGTTCGACCCCGGTCTTGCCGGGTTATTTATTACTGTGACACTCTTGCACTTGGGATAAGACATCAACTCTTTGATCGTGTCAATGATCAAGGAATTAAACTACTCAAATGAAATTCCAATCTTATAAGGAATCAAACTTTCTAATTAAACAAGGATTCTAATAAACTAGTCTTTTACAAATCCTTCTTCATCACTACATTAACTAGGATTCCTCCTTTAGCTAGTATTAAAACTCTTATAAATTCTAAATCCTATTAGCCTAAATCTTAGTTGATATTGAACTTCAACACAGATATGCCTTAGCATCACCAGACAAAGTAGCCAACAAGACATAACATACCCTAAAATCCTACACTCTTTAATTCTATCAGAGCTTGACTAATAATTCATTCCTCATCAGAGCAAGGTCTTTCATTCTTATTTTCCTTGCTGTCTCGACATTTGAAGTACTTGATTGAACTGTTAAACTTGATTGCCTTGATATGCTCAATTGCTAAAGAAGGTAAACCCTCCACAAGGCTCAAAACATGAGCCAAAGAAAGCCTAACTTGTCCTAAATGAGACAGAGAAAAACTAATAGAGTTAAGAAGATCCACCAAGCTCAAACTATGTTTGAGATGTTCTTCAATAGACCGAGACTTCCATTTGCTCATATGGTAGTCTATATCCACAACTAGCTTTGCAAAAGCTTTATTGATCGAGGGTACAACCAGAAAACATTGTTGAATCCACTAGAAGGACATAATTTTTGATCCGAATCTCAAATCCAAGCACAATCAATAAAAAAAGGGTAAATAAAAAACTAGCAACTTATGTGGCCCTTCGAATGTTTAATATACAAGAAAAAAAGTTGTTGTCAAGTGTGCTTATCTTATCGTAGTGCAATACTGTTAGTGAATATGCTTTACAGCCAATCATTTGATTATACATAGCACTTATTTTATTTATATAAAATCTATTTATTATTAATAAAGGCTTTTTCATTTTTAATATTTATTTATATTTAAGTAATAAATCTAATGTTTAATTAATGAATCTAAAATAAAGATAAGTCCATGGAACAAAAATATTTTGCAAAGAAAATTATAAAGTTGCAATAATTATGAGATTCTATTTGCATCAAAGCATTGTTCCTAAATGTTCTTGATCAATATTCTATTAATATTAGACATTAATTGAACTTGTTGAGTCTGGTGCATATTATATTCTTTCCTTTATGAAATAAAGCAGTTGTTCTCATAAACTGAGATACGAGAGATATTTAGAATTAATATGCAAGTGATTTTTAGATGACATGTGTCGTACATGGACGCGCGGCGTCACTGGGTTGTTTGGAATCACCACCTAGTTGTTTGATTCAGGGTCGCTAGAAAAACCTGAGTATACTGGTCTTATTAGAAACTTGAGGGTAAGAGACTGATTATGGCTAGGGAAGGTATTAACACCTCTAGCACACCCTATCTAAGGTAAGCTGCTTTGTGGTTTGATATGGTTTAGATGTTTTGATGGTTTTATAATCGGTGGTCTATTTATAGTTTAGCATTGAGATTTACTCATATGAATAAATCCGGTGCTTAAGAATTTATTATAGACTCATGTACTCAAATAAATTCTTAGAAAAAAGATTCTTTGTAATTTGTGTATTACTGTGAAAAATACTCCTAATTAAAATTAATGAATATTTAGAATAACTCTGAGAATTTTCTGGTCAACTATGATATTTCAAATACCAGCCTCACTTGTAGATTCAACGTTCTATACCAAGATTTTTAACCATTAATTCTCATAAATTAAAAAAATAGTTTATTAAAATATTGGTCAAATTCTCATGAATTTAATAAAGTGGTTATTAAATCCTAAAATGCATGCAAATATATATTTTGAATTTTCATATGGAAATACCATGCAATATAATTTTTTGTATTTTTGAGACACTTAGCCATATGCAATAAAGAAAAATTGATAATTTTTATCCCTATAGCTCAATAAATCACAAATCATCATTTAAACAGTCTCAAAACCATATGCATAATTAATAATTTGTCCAAAAAACTAACAATTTATCAAATAAATAGTTTAGGGTTAGGAATCGACCTTCCAAGGTTGTTGTGCTTATCTAGGGATTGTTGGAAACCTTCCAAGACTGCAAGGCAATCCCGGCAGCGCGTGGAATCATGCAGCATCGCCACTGCTGATAGGTGGAATCATGCATTGTCTCTACTAGAGGAGGAGAACCTAATGAATCTGAAACTCCTTTATCTCCTCTTTGATTCCTTATTGACGGTGAAACAAATAGACACATGTAGAGGAAGCTCCACTCTATTGATGTTTCAATCTTCTTCTTGTTTTTTAGTCTATATTTATCTCTTCTCCCTACTGTTGCATTTTAATGCTAACGATGATGGAAGAAAATTACAGATGGTCTGAAACTACTACATCCCTTCTTGAATTCCCCACTAGCAGAGCCACAACAGATCTCTGTAGAGGAAGCTCTGTTATGTTAAAGTTTGATGTCTACTCCTGTTTTTCAGACCATGTCTGTCTCTTCTCCTTACTATTGTGTTTTGGTGCTGCTACAGGTGGGAGAAAGTTTTATAGCGTATAAAACTACTATATCCCCTCTTGGATCTCTCACTAGTAGTGCCATAAATAGATCTTTATAGAGGGAGCTCGGCTAGTTGAAGTTCGATGTCTGCTCCTTTTTTTACCCATATCCTGTGCTGCTGGACTAGAATGGAGTTCACGGTGGAGATGGCTGGGAAGAAGGCCCTTGCTCACGGCGTGGAATGCTGACAGCTGTGAAAGAAGTGATATCAATGTTGTTGTGCTGGTGCTGCTGAAGCTGTTGGTTCTTCCTCAAACCACTACTGCTGGAAGATGTTAGTCGTTGCATGATTGGATCTGGAGGTGAGGTCAATGATGTTGACAAAGTGACTCACAGGTGTCTGTGCAGAGGTGAGTTTGTTGCTGCTCATAGTGCTGCCTTGTTGTCATCGTCTGTGGATGCTGGATGCTACTAGAAGGAGATATGGAGGTTGTGAACAACTAACAGTGTAGCTGAACAATAAATAAGGTTGTCTTTTGTTGATGACTAAAGGCGTTGCTGCTGTTGTTCACGACTGAAATGAAGGAGAGGAGGTGTAACTTTAGTGCTCTTGCCGTTGGTAGTGGAGGACATATGAAGGGATGGTTGTCATGGGTTGTTTTATTTCTAATGGCATAACTGGTGTAGGAGAAGTAGTTGGCACAGACCACAACGCATGAGAGATAACATTGTTGGGAAGAGGATTTTCCACTGCTGTTGTAAAGAAAAGCTGAGAGACGCTGTTGAGCTGCGATGTTGATTGAAGTAGTTATTGTTGGTCTAAGGAGGAAGCTGGTGCAAGTTATAATTGGAAAAAAATGGTTGATGAAAAGATTGTTGAAGGTGTCTTCGGTGGTTGCCCTTGTTGGTCACGATTTTAGAGGGGCTGTTCTTGTTGGTGTAGTTTGTAAATGAATAAAGAAATGATGTATATCCCACATTGGAAAGAAACACTCCCTTCTAATATTTCTAAGTGTGGGTTTCTATTGTGTAGTATTAAGCCATGGTGGACAAACTCTCCTATTTGGCTTCCTAATGTTATTATATGGATATTTATAATATCAAAAGATAGCATTTGGAACTTGGAACTTAATATGAACAGTTATACTGTTTCATGAATAGTCATACTGTTTCATGAATAGTCATATTGTTTGATGAACAATCATATTATTTCATAAACAATCATATTATTTGATGAACAATCATAGTATTTCATCTACAGTCATATTGTTTGATGAACAGTAATACTGTTTGATGAACAATCATACTGTTTCATCATTTTATTTCAAGTTTATAAAAACATGTTACTATACAAAAAAGAAACATAATAAAAAAAAACATATATTCTTTTCTTGGTCTTATCTTCTCATTCTTTTAGAGGTTTAGATGGCTTAGTTGTATCCTGGAGGTGTTGTCTTTATGTGAGATAAATAAACACCTTAAAGATAGTGTTTTCACGCCTCTAAGCCAACTCTATATTTGTTTCCATCCTAAATATTCCTAACAATTTGAAGGTGTTTATTTTGATGAAGACAAATATGAATTCTAGAGACAAAGTTGCTTAGAATGTCAAAATTCAACTAGATCGGTTTCATGGTACGAATTACACAAGATGGATGGATAAGATGATATTCCTGCTTACTTCATTAAAGATTTACTATATCCTTGATTCGAATCTATCTGCACTACCTGAAACACAAAAAGATGAATCTGCCACTATGACTGTAAGAGTAAAACATGAAAAAGCTGAAGTGCTTTGTCGAGGGCATATACTGAATACTTTGACCAGTCGATTTTATGACATCTTCTCCAAATTAAAGTCGCCAAAAGAAATTTAGGCAGCCTTGGAGACACATTACAAGCAGGAAAAATCAGGTTCTGATTGTTTTCTTGCTTTAAAATTTTTCAAGTATGAGATTACTGAAAACAAGCCAATCATGGATCAAGTCCATGAAATTCAAATGCTGATATCAAAACTTAGTGATCTGGATATCAAAGTTCCCGATTCACTTTAAGTGGGGGCTGTTTTATCAAAACTTCCTCCACCTGGCATGAATATTGGAAGAAGATGTTGCATTCTACAAAAAAATATACCTTTGAACAATTTCAAACACACTTCTAAATTGAGGTTCAATCTCATATGCGTGAATTGCAAGCAACAAATTCTAAAGTGAATTTGGTTACTGAAACTGGTTTGACAATGACTCAAAACAATTTGAAAGTGCAAAATAAAGGAAACAAATTCAAGAAGAAACAAAATGCTAATAAGAAGCATAGAGTTTGTTTCCATTATGGAAATAAAAGGCACTATATAAAAGAGTGTTGATTCAAGAATTTCAACAAGAAATGTGGTTCTTTCAAAGTGAATATGGTTAAAAAAGACGAAGTTAGAGAGTTAGTTGTCATGGTTCCAAACATTCAAATTAGAATGATTTCCAAATTAAATATGACAACTAATGTTGTAAAGACTTTATATTAGTGGTTAGATTCTGGTGTAACAGTTCATGTTTGCAACAACAAAGCATGGTTTAAGACCTATGAAGAACTGAAAAAACCTGAAGAGGTCTTGATGGGCAACCATAATTCTGCCAAAGTTTTGGGAAAATGAACTATTGAGTTGTACTTTACTTCTGGAAAAAAATTGTCTTTACTCAATGTGTTTCATATTCCTGAAATTAGAAAAAACCTTGTATCTACTAGTCTATTGAGCAAGAAAGGGTTTAAGATTGTTTTGCAGTCTGATAACGTTATTGTAACTAAGAGTGGGATGTTTGTGAGAAATGGTTATTCTTGTGATGACATGTTTAAGTTCAGTATTAATGAAGTCAATGTTATTTCTGTTTATATGGTTGAATCTACTTCTCTTCTTTGGCATGCTACATTAGGACATCTAAATTAAAGATATTTGAAATATATGTGTAAGCATGGTTATATTTCATATCAACATAATAATAAAAACAAATGTGAAGTATGTATTCAAGCAAAGATGCAAATAAACCTTTTTCTAAAGTAGAAAGGAATTCTCAATTACTTGAATTGGTCCATTATGATATATATGAAATAAATGGTATGTTAACAAGGGGTGGGAAAGATATTTTATAACTTTTATTGATGATTACTCTTGTTTTATCTATGTTTACTTGTTAAGAACTAAAGATAAAGCCTTTAAAAAATTCAAGGAATTTTAAAAAATGGTAGAAAATCAAAAGGAAAGGTAAATTAAAGTTCTTAGAAGTGATAGAGGTGGATAATACTTGCCTAAGGAGTTTTCTACATTTTGTGAGGAAAACAGAATAATCCATCAAATGACAACACCTTATATACCACAACATAATGAACTTGCTGAAAGGAAAAATAGGACTTTAGTGGATATGGTCAATGCCATGCTTTTGAATGCTAATTACCAAATAATTTATGAGGTGAAGCCTTACTGCATGTCACATTCATAATATAATACTATCTAAAAAATCAAATGTTTCTCCCTATGAAGCATGGAACGGTAGAAAATCAAATCTGAATTATTTTAAAGTGTGGGGGTGTGTAGCTTTTTATGAAATTTCTGATCCTCAAAGAACAAAATTAGGACTTAGAGGTCTTAAGAGTGTTTTTGTTGGTTATGCACAAAATTCAAAGGCTTATAGACTTTTGGATTTAGAAACTAATATGATTGTTAAATCTATACATGTTGAATTTATCGAAAATAAATTCATAAGTGATTCAAATGTGCAAGAACCAACTCTAAAAGTAATGACTCTTAACTCAATGTTAAGTGAAAAACGTAAAAACCTAGAAGTAAGAGGTTCAAATGAACCTAGAAGAAATCAAAGAGTTAGAAAGGAAAAACACATAGATACAGACTTTATTTCTACTAATTTAATTGTATTTTTAGTGGAAGGTGATAGAAATACAATATAAAAAAAGACACCTATGATCCTAAATATGGAAGATGATCCAAAGACATTCAGTCAAGCTATGTCTTCTAGGGATGTTGCTTTTTAGAAAGAAGTGGTAAATGATGAAATGGATTCAATATTGTCTACAATACTTGGGTTTTAGTAGATTTACCTCTAGGTTCTAAGCCAATAGGATGTAAGTGGGTGTTTATAAGAAAATACAATACCGATGGTTCTATACAAACCTTCAAGGCAAGATTGGTTGCCAAAGGTTTTACTCAAAAGGAGGGTATTAATTATTTTAACACTTATTCTCCAGTGGTAAGAATTATATCAATTAGAGTTTTATTTGCATTAACATCAATTTATACATTGTATGTTCATCAAATTGATGTAAAGATGACTTTTTTAAATGGAGATTTAAAGAAGGAAGTGTATATGGAGCAACCTGAGGGTTTTATACTTCTTGAAAATGAAGAAAAAGTCTGTAAATTGGTAAAGTCTTTATATGGTTTAAAACAAGCTCTGAAACAATGGTATGAAAAGTTTGACAAAACAATTTTGTTGAATGGTTTTCATCACAATGGTGCTGATAAGTGTATTTATTCCAAATTTACAAAAGATTTTGGTGTGATTATTTGTCTTTATGTAGATGACATGTTAATATTTAACACTAATATGATTGGAATAGTTGAAATCAAAAGGTATTTCACTTCTATCTTTAAAATGAAAGGTCTTGGTGAAGTAGATATAATTTTAGGTATCAAAGTTAAGAAACATAGTAGTGGCTATGCACTTAATCAGTTACATTATATTGAGAAAATGCTCAATAAGTTTAAGCATCTCAATAAAAAAGAGGTTGATACCCCATTTAACTCTAGCATGAAGTTAAATTATTATTGTGATAAAACGGTAGCACAACTAGAATATGCTAGTGCCATTGAAAGTTTTATGTATGTTATGCATTGTACAAGACCAGATATAATTTTTGGTATATGCAAGTTAACAAGATATACAAGCGAGCCAAATACATATCATTAGAAGGCTATTGCAAGAGTCTTTCGTTACCTAAAAAGAAAGACTGATTTAGGCTTGTTTTATTCTGATTTTCCAGATGTGATGGAAGGACATAGTGATGCAAGTTGGATGACTAGTTTAAGTGATAATAAGTACACATCAGGATGGATTTTCTCACTTGGAGGAGGTGCAATATCTTGGGCATCTAAGAAAGAAACAAATATACATCTCTCATTCTACCATGGAATTAGAATTTATTGCAATGGCTGCAGCAGGTAAAGAAACAGAATGACTAAGAAATATGTTGTTTGATATTAAGTTATGGCCACAACCTATGTCAACTATTTTTTAATACTGTGATAATGAAGCAACTATGTCTCGAGCTTATAGTAACATTTACAATGGTAAGTCAAGATATATAAGTATTCGACATGGATATATTTGAGAGTTGATTACAAATGATGTAATCACCATTGTCTATGTGAAATCTGTGAATAATTTAGTGGATCTGCTCACAAAAAGACTATTTAGAGACATAGCATGAAAAAAAACTAATGGAATGGGGTTGAAACCTGTTATTAAAGATACCAATAATAGGAACCCAACTTCGGATTAGCAAGAAACTTATCTCTTAGTTTAATGGGTAATAACAAGTTACTGTTTTGTATATTTTGGATACCGATAATTAATTTGAGTCCCTATTCTGATAGTATTCAGTGTGTTCTATTACATAAATGAGGATGAACGTAGGCTCTTAATGGAATTTAAAGTCCATGTCTAATGTAATAGAGACATGTATAATTCCACCTATATGAATATAAAAGTGGTGTCGTTTTTGACAAGAGTTAGGGTTTTCTCTTGTAAATATTCATAATTTTTTTAAAGATTTTAGCACATGACCATAATAGTGCTAAACAATTGTAAACATCTTTAAGAGTTTGAATAGTATTATGTGTGTAGTATCTTTTATTCTACAACAAAAATTTTGGTTTAATCTACGGACACCAATAACTTTAGTAGGATTCAAGTTCTAACACTAATTGAAGGTTTAAATTGCAAAATACCTTCTTGTAAGCATTATTCTATCAAGTGAAAAGACCTTCATTACAAACTAATAGGGGATTGTTGGTGTAGTTTGTCAATGAATAAAGAAAAGATGTTTATCCCACATTGAAAAGAAACACTCCCTCCTAATGTTTCTAAGTGTGGGTTTCTATTGTATTGTAAATTAAGCCATGGTGGACAAACTCTTCTATTTGGCTTCCTAATATTATTATATGGATACTTATAATATCAAAAGATAACATTTGGAACTTGGAACTTAATATGAACAGTTATACTATTTCATCAATCACAGTGTTTCATCTACAGTCATATTATTTGATGAACAGTTATAGTATTTCATCAACAGTCATATTGTTTGATGAACAGTCATACTATTTCATCGTTTTGTTTCAATTTTATAAAAACATGTTACTATACAGAAAAGAAACACAATAAAAAAACATATATTATTTTCTTGGTCTTATCTTCTCATTTTTTTAGAGGTTTGGAGGGCTTAGTTGTATCATGGAGACGTTGTCTTTGTATGAGACAAATAAACACCTTAAAAATAGTGTTTTTACGCCTCTAAGCCAACTCCATATTTGTTTCCATCCTAAATATTCTTAACAGTTCTAAGTGAAGAGGGTGGTGGTCTTCTTGCTAGTAGTGTAGCTGGGCTGCGAAGCTGTAGCGTAGAGTTGCTGATGCTAAAACTTTTGGTTGTGTTGTTGCGCTACTACTGCTATGGATGAAGAGAAGTGCAGCCGTCACTCAAAGTTGCTGCTCACGGTGCTAGTGCAGAGAGGTTTGCTGGAGAAGATGATTACGGTGAATAGTTAAGGGTTAATTATTTTGCATTCCTTTGGCTTCAAAATATCATGTCTTTTTTTTTTTCAAAGAGTGAGGGTGGTCATGTTTTTTCTTATTGGTTCTTTATTTCTTTAGCTCTGATAATTGGTTGGAGATTGTTGTTTTAGGGTTGCAGAAGGAGAAGGAAAATAGTGGAAAGGAGGCTAGTCTTTTTGTGTGGCCTCTAGTTTATTTTTTTTTTTTGTGGATCTAGTGTTTTTTCGTGAGTGGGGAGAGAATGTTGAGCCGGAGATTTTTTTTTAATAATGGCCCCATATAATTTCTCTTTTTTTAGGCAACTATTTATAGGTAAAAAAAAATTGTTATTTTTAATTGCTTAGTCCCCAGGCAAACTTGGTGACCAAGCAACCCAAAAAAATAGATTGGTCCTTCAACTTCTTTCTTTTCATATTTGATCCCTTGTAAATTTTAATTTTTCTTATTTCTTGTATTTTGAATTTTTTTTGGAAAAAGAGTAACTTCTACGTCGATTTAAAAAGTGCGTTAACAAATGAACACGTATAGGGCAAAAAAAGACGTTGTAAGTGACGCAAAGACATCGAAAACATATATATATATATATATATATATATATATATATATATATATATATAAACACACACTTTCTATTTCTGGTTTTTTTCAAAAAATTATCAAAAATTAGGTAAAAATTGGATAGCAACAACATGCACACTAAACTAAACCACAAGAAAATTTCATATGGAGAAATCATTTATTTATATGGAAAAGCTTTTGTGATAATTGTGTGAGTGATCCTTAAACTTGAGATTACTAAGCTATCTTATATAGGGAGTGTTATTCTTTGATCCTGACCACACGTTGTCCTAATCAAGGGTAACAAATGAGCAGATATAGGGTATAACATAAACAATATGGAGGTATTTTAATAATTAAGAAAGGATTCATCACCTTAGATAAATTAGAAAAAATATCCTATCTGTTCTCAAATAGTATTGATTGTGAAATCATTTCTATAAGTTAATCAATTGTTGAATTAATAATAAATTAAATTGTTTAATTTATTTAATCTTATTTTATTTAGGATTATAATTTATATTTGGCCAACTTATTAAGTAACCTAATGAGTCACATATATAGAACCATTAGTTAGGAATTAAAATGGAATGATTAATCAAGTATGACTTGATTGTAAATAAATTTTAAAAATTGAGGACTAGAATGTAATTAATGCGAGGTATTACAATTCTAACCCTAGAAACACCTAAAACACAAAAGAAAAAAGCTAGCACTTTAAGGAATAACAATCTTTCTCTCCTAAAATTATTTAGGAGATTTTTCACGTGTAGCTCGTGTAGATTATAGTTAGAGGTCGAACACTTAGACGACTCGTGGTTTGAGACAACTCAACCTTAGAGCAATTATTCAAAGTCGAAAAGAATATTTGATCTTCTGGTAATATTCCCATAAATCCTAAACAACTCTAGATTTATATAAAGGGATCCTTCGAACTCCCAAAATATTTTAAATTTACTATTTTTGTTGTGTGTAAGTGTATAAAGAAACCCCACAGTGGTAACGAAGCCTTTGCTAGATAATTAGAGTTATTAATTAAATGTTTTAATTGTTATTGCAATTAATTTAATGTATTATTTAGAATATGTCACTCTGGTCATGAATTACTTGGGAAAAAAAAATGCTTTAGCATATTTCGTTGCTTGGAATCAGAGATCTTCGTATATAATATGGCCATGTTTAAATATCCAAACTGCCTCTTGTATATAAAGGTAAATTGATATTTATTTATTTTTTCTTAATCATACCTTCTGTCTCTTTTTCGATGACTCCTTTTGGTTTCTCAAGGTTAAATCAGCAACTTAAAAACAGCAGCGCTCATAAAATTTATAACATAAACAAGATATAAATATCTTAAATTACATAAATAACCGATTGGAGTACGTTAGGAGATTTGCTGTTGTCAAATGAGCCAAGCAAACAACTATACGTACGTTCACTTGTTGGGGCAAGTTAGAGAGATAAAGATGAAGAAACCAGCCATCCTTTTCTTGATTTATGGTGTTATAACAATTTCTTCTATATTGATCACCCCTGTTCAAGGTACATATACCTTGTTCTCAAGAAACTAGAAATGGAACGTCTTTTTTTCTCCTTTTAGTTTTCCTCGTTCTAAAGAAAATTTGTCATGGTAACGAAGTAAAAGAAGACTCAGATTAATGATTGCAGACCTGGGTTTTCTCTGAAATGTAGGGCGAATAAATTATTGGTGCGGTATGAGCAGGACATTCTCCGGAGACTGCAAACAAGATGGTGCTCTACAGTGCAAAGCTGATTTTGCAGCCACGTTTAGCATATTCAGTTCCCCAAAAGACTGCAGATGCGAGTCTTTGGGGGGCTCTGATCAACGATCATGCAGGTGTAGGATTCTTTGCATGTAAGCTAATTATGTCAAGAAAATTAATCAATTCGTTCAGGTGTACTAATATCATCATCCCAGGATGATATATAACTGCAGTTTGACTTAATTATAATTTTTGGGTTAAATTTTGGTTAAATAGAGAAGGTCAACCCCCAAAATTTCTGAATTAGTGTTGTTTGAGCTATAAAACCATCCAATTCGTTTCATATATTGATGCTCTTATTGTTCCTATTTTACCTATAAGTTTCTGTCCAATTTTTTAAAGTAAAATTGCATGGTAAAAAAAATTGTTTTAAACATATTATCCAAGAAAAATAACATTCCTTCCCTGATACATTCTTCTTCTTCTTAAAAAAAAAAAAAACAAAATTCGTTAAATAATAACTTGTCAATAGACTTGTAACTTGAATATTTTGGGTATCTCTACTCTATGCCTATCCTGTTCACAAAAGTCCAAGTGCTTTAGTTCAGAAGAAAAGGGAAGGTTCAACATGGGCTTGGGGCTATGAAGATGCTGACAGTCAGACTCGCTATTTCGGTTCCAAGAGCTTCAACATCCCATGTTGTCACTTCGAGTGGGTCTGGGCTGATATGATATGAAGGGCCTTACTAACTGCAACGGTTTAAGGGCAGGAACAGATGGAAAGTGGTCTTTGGAATCAAATTGAATCCGAAATATTCAACGAGAAGCACTTGCAAACAAGAGTTGATTCCTCTAGAAAACTTCCAAAAAGATGACAGGCAACACTGACAATTATCGGGAGAAGCTTCTCTGCAGAACTTGGCTGCATATACAATGTTGTCACTGAACGAAATATCAAGGATGGATTATAAGGAGTAACGACTTTGAACGCCATCGTCATAGCCTATGCCATTAGATTTTTTATACTGTTTAATACGCACTCTTTTAATCTCATGTCGTGTCTCACTTGTGATGATAGGACCGAGAACGGCAAAGAATATCTCCCATCCAATCCAACAGTTATATAATACTGGAGCAAATTTGGTGTTTTCTCAATGGTAGTATTCAAAACATAACCACATTCCAAACGCAACCGAAGGGAACGGCCGCCCCAACGGTGTTGTTATCGTCCTTTTAGCCAACGTCGTCTCTCTGGAATTCTGACTCCACATTCTATTCCATGTGCCTGTAGTCTTCAAGTTTTAACTTTTCCTGGTGGTTATGTGCCAAATGCTTGGGGACCCTTCTTGTTGTTGCTCCTCGCAACCTTGTAGGCTTCTCCGTGACTTTATGTTCTAAGTTTCTAGCCGGGGACAGCAATGGATAAAATATTACGTTGGACATCATTGAATCCCACTGCTTGCTCACATTTTTCCCAAAAGAAATGAATGTGCCTTGGGCCCTTGCCCTCATGATCAGTGCAGTGGTGCTCATTTGTGTAAAACGTGTCCTGGTAACTTTTACTCCAAAACCCAGATATATGATATATAAAACGCCATGTCTGTTATGGTCTCAAGATTGTGATCGAGTTATAGGACGTTTGAATGTGAAATCCACCTATAAAGAATGGTGTTTACCCGATCTTCTTTTTTCCTGGTTATTAAATTTGGTGAAAAACAAGGGTGAAATTGAAGAAAGTAAAAGTTTAATGAACAATTGAGAATTAATTTGTATAAATTCAAAACCAAGAACCATAATGAAAAAGGCGTTAAAATTCAGGGTTGATATTGAAGTTCGGCTAGGACAAATTAAATTGTATAAAATTAAAAGTTTAGGGTCAATTAGGGATGCAATTAAAAGAAATTAAAAGCCGAGAAACTAAATTGAATTTTAATCAAATTTTTAAATTAAAACCCTAAAAGCCAAAACAATGCCATTTCATTTAAATGAAATGACATGTTTTGACCAAAACAATGTTACTTTGACCGAACAGTAAAAAAAAAAAACCAGACGATAAGTCGTTTGGTTACTGTTCATCATCTTCCACTTTTCACTCGAAAAAGCTGCTTGGATGACTACCTTTTCAAAGCATTTAATGCTTCATCTCTCAACTAAACCGGACAAACCCTACACCACTGTGATGGCTTGACATTGTACTACACCCCAGTGCAATCCTTGCCGGTTGGTTGCTCGTACAGCCGCCACTTCAAAGAGATCAACTAGACCAGCCTTTTTGCAACCATTTTCACATACTATGATGATGCATTTGAACTAACAGTTAAGATCCTTCTCGCTTGAATCAAGGGCCAAGATTAGTCCTCAATAAAGACAAAACACTCATTCTCCACTCTCTATAAATAGGGTGGATTCCAGACATTGAGCAACAAGAAATCAGATATCAAAGTTGGAGAAAAATCAGCCCCCCCAAAAATACCCCCCCCCCCAATTCTTAATTTTCTTCTCTTTGCTAGTTTTCTTCCACTTCTTTTGTCGTGCCATAAAATATCTTTATTAGGAGAGTTATCTAGGCCACCGGAGAAAAATGCACCATTTAAATAAACAATTATAGTAATTGATTTTTTTTAAAGTTGATTTTTCAGCAATTTTATTTTTAGAACTATTTAGAATAATAAAAAAAATTCTTTTCAGTAAAGCTAAAATCTCATTTGTTGTTGCCAACAAAGTTTTGACTAATATTTCTTTCAAGTTTGCTAGATAATGAATTTATAATATCCATAACGACAATCAAGCAAACAAAACAATATTTTTTAGGAAAAATAAGTAAAGTGGAAAGAACTAAACAAACAAATGCAACCAAGATTTTTGTTTCCTTTTTTAATATCAATTAGAAACTAATAAAAATAATTAGAACTAAAAGTAAATATAAGAAAAAAGTAAGGATTTAGAATAAGTTCGAGACTGTATCACACAATAGCACTATCCTTTATATATATATATATATATAATCATCGAGAATATATTCTTAAAAAGAAAATACTCCCTTGATATAAGGATAATTTTACATATAATACGTTTCTTTCCCACAATACAACAATTCGTTAGAATTTTTGAATGCAACAAAAGTTCTCCAAATCTTTTAATCATCATTTTTGCTTACTTGAGTTAACAAAGTATAAAAAAGAATTGTGGTAAAAATTGAGAGGAATATATATATATATATATATATATATATATATATATATATATATATATATATATATATATATATATATATATATATATATATAATTACAAAAATTTCTAATGGTGAGAAGATTATATACTTTTCACCATAATCACATGCCATATATTTATATACTAAATAAGATATTAGTTACCAAATATATTTAAAAAATAAATTAATTTAATCATAAAAGCTAAGTTAATAAAATTTATTAATTATTTAATAAAGTTATCAATTATAAAATATATTTAAAATAATTAAATATATTAAATTAGTTTAATAATAATGGCTAACTCAATAAAATTTATTAATTACTAAAAAAAACTATCATTAATTAAAATTCTAAAAACGACAACCTATTGTTTTTTTTTCCCCTCGTTTATGTGGTTTACGTCGATGCTGTGGTAACTAGAAGAACAAATATTCGCCCCAGAGCTTCCCTAGAATTGCGATCCAAACTAGCCAGTTCCTTACAAAAGACTATCCTTTTTGCAAGAGCTTGTGGACCTTACAGTCTCTATAATTAGAAATTAAAAATAAAAATCTATGGCAACAATATTAGAATTGAAAATTGACCAAGAAGAATATATATGAAGACCGACTGCTTTAGATTGTTAATTGTATCCAATCACTCGTATCATCATATTGCTAATTAGGAACACAAAGGACATAACATGAATATTGTTGTGGCTAGGGGAAAAAAAATGGAATATAAATTTCATGTTCTGATCCAGGGTCATTGCTGACTTCGTTGTGAGCTTTTTGCAAGTATAAAACTCCCCAACAGCTCTGAGGTGGTGGACGTAGGTGATTTCTTTCTTTTCTTGTAGCGTTACCGGACCAGTAACAAAAAGAAACACCATGGAAAGTAACCCATGTTTGCCTCTCGTTTTCTTTCTTATTGTTTCTTGTTCTATTGCCCAAATCGAAGCTGGCATGAGGCAAAGTGAAGCACTTGGCCATCTCTACAAGGCGAAGTTGGAGGGAAATTCTAACATTGACAGTGCTCTTTTTCAAGCAATCGATCATGTAGATATATCCAAGTTTCATCGTCAAGAGGGATCAAAGGAGAAAGATAGAATAGAAAGCTTGCCTGGACAGCCAAAAGTAGAGTTCTCGCAATATGGTGGTTATGTTACTGTTGATAAATCTGCTGGACGAGCACTGTATTATTACTTTGTTGAGGCTCAACATTCTAAAGAGTCTTCGCCTCTTCTTCTCTGGCTCAATGGAGGTACTTACCTCTATCTCATCCTCTGGTATTTCCTTTCCCGTTCCATGTTTCTTTTTCTTTTTCGATTTAATCCAACATTGCTTTGTAATATTTAAACAAGTTGAAGTTTTTGAGTTCCTTTTGCTCCCTCGTTTTCTTGTTGTTCTTCCTTTCTCTTGATACATTTATTTAGGGGTTAATGTCATATACTTCCTTCTCGATTATCACCAGAATTTAAACCCTGAGTATACAACTTAAAATTTTATCCTGTATAATCCCTTATCCTGTGGCAGATAACTTGTCTTTTGATTTCCGTATCAGAAAGCTTTTCTGAAAACATCGTCTCACCGCAAACCAAAAAACCACCAAATATATATCTGCACTCTACTCCACAATGACTTCATGAGATTTAATGTCAACTTCTGATGTGTTTAGTTACTATATATTTGCTAAAATCTTTTATACAGAATGCCTCCCTCTTTCTCTGTTTGTCGCTACCACAAAGAATGCTTGAGCCGCCAAGCTTTTCCTTCGCAATAGTCAGCAAAATCATCATCTTAGTAATCTTCAGGAAGAATTACTTCAATATTTTAATATTAGTGGATAGGCTGCGTGAAGTGATCACATACGATCAATTTATTTATTCATTTAATCGAGCCACATCTTGTACGATGAATTTTGACACCTTCGCGAGGCAATTTATAGCATAAACCAAAATTTAATCCATAAATAACTTTACATTTCTTATTAATAATCATTCATTTGGTAGGATGAGATTAAAAAATATATATATTAAAGATAACACTGATTAATGAACCATTAGTATTTTCTTAATATTTACGCATGCAAAAAAAATTCAATATTAATGGAGTACTGAAGATAATACATTATTTTGTTTCTCTTGATCTTTATGATAACGTTTGGTTACTAACTCCAAATATAAAAGATAAAAACCATGAATGAGCATGTTTTCTTACATTTTTTATTTCGAAAATATAAAAATTTACTTTAAAATTATTCCAAAAACTAATTAACCAAATGCAATCTCTGTGTGTGTGTGTGTGTGTGTAAAGAGAGAGTTTGATGTTTGGATAGCGCCAGCAACTTCCATTGGGGGAGGAAAGAGAGAATATCAGTTCGAAGTACATTCCTAATGGACACAGGGACTTCCTCCATCAAAACAACTTCATTTGCCAAACAACTTAATAAGAGTTCTAACACAAGAGAACTCCTTTTATTGTAGGCCCTGGTTGTTCGTCTCTGGCATACGGTGCAATGCAAGAACTTGGACCCTTTCGAGTATATAGTGATGGCAAAAAACTTTATAAAAACAGATACTCATGGAATTACGGTATAAGTTGTCAACTTTTATAAATGAGTGTTAATTTATTACTACTTACATCAGATGTGTAAATTAAAGTGACAAATAATTGGTTTTCTTTTCCAGCTGCAAATGTTTTGTTTCTTGAATCTCCTGCGGGAGTGGGGTTTTCATACTCGAACACAACATCAGATTACGAGAAAAGTGGAGACAAGAGAACAGCTGAAGATAATTATGTGTTCTTAGTGAATTGGCTGGAGAGGTTTTCTGAGTATAAAGATAGAGAATTCTACATATCAGGTGAAAGCTATGCAGGACATTATGTGCCTGAACTTGCTCACACTATTCTATACCATAACAAGAAGGCTAAGAAGACCATTATCAATCTCAAAGGAATTCTTGTACGTGCATTTCTCTCTCAATCCGTCGATAAATTATACATTTTGAAAAATATAAGCATGTGACTAATCAACTTGGCTCTATTTCTACCTTTCAAATATTTGAATTTAACATACTAATAGACAAAGTAGGTTGCCAACTTGTAAACAGCTAATATTTTCTTTTAATAATTACAATATTATTGGAACTTGTGACTTGCACATGTTAGGCATGATAGCATCATTGGGTTTATGTAAAGCAAAACTAGGTAGATGTGGACAGGCCGGGGTGTTCTTTGGTCCCGATGTGGCAGAGGCATCCCACATTCCATTATTTGTGGTAGAAGATTGTTTGCTGGAATCATTTATCGTGATGCTGTAAGAAATTGAGGAAAAAGAGGAAGAAAATCTTATGGGACTTGAAAAAACAAGTGATATGCATCTTACTAATGCAAATTGTTGGCTACATATTAACTATAAGGTGCATTCTCTTGTGGAAATTGCAGATTGGGAATGCAGTAATCAACCCTGAAACTGATACAATAGGGATGTATGACTACTTAGGAAGCCATGCTATAATTTCAGATGTGTTGGTTCATAAAGTACGAACACATTGCAATTTCTCATTCAATGCAACACCTCAGCCTGATGAGTGCAATGAAGCAGTAGATGAAGTAAGAAAGGATACTCATCATATCGATATATACAACATCTATGCTCCATCATGCTTTCATAAGAATACCACAGAAAAGCCCAAGAAACCTTCTGTAAGTAATTGTTAAAACATTTCTTCATTATATTGATGCTGTAATGTTAAATTTATCTATATATTTATACTAACAATTTTGCTAAATATATTTTCATTGGAATTGCCATATCTCTTCTACTAAATCTCATAAATCATACCAAATAACCCTCCGATTTTGCTTCCATTCAGAATTCTAATTCACTTAATTATTTTGTGTGGCAGTTGGTGAACTTCGATCCCTGCAGTGATTATTACGTGTATGCTTATCTTAATCGACCTGATGTCCAAGAAGCCATGCATGCCAATGTAACCAAACTCACTCATGATTGGGAACCTTGTAGTGATGTCATCACAAGTTGGTCAGATAGCCCTTCAACAATTATTCCTCTACTGCAAGAGCTCATGGCAAACGGTCTTCGAGTGTGGATATTTAGGTAAAGTAATCACGAGTTTATATATAATTATCATGATTATAAAGTGTTTTTTGTTTTTTTTTTCAATCACTCATTAATTATTGTTAGTGTAATATTGTCCTAACTTGATAATAGCAACCCTAATACATTAGTTTCAATGAGACTTCGTATGTTTTGTTAATGGCAAAAGGTAAGTAAGATTCTCATAATTTGTAGCCACTGCCATTTGCAACATCTCTGAAGATTTCCTGCTTTCTAACGGGAAATCTTCATTGCCTGTAAATTCAGCGGTGATACAGATGCGAGGGTGCCGGTTACTTCAACTCAGTATTCTATTAATAAGATGAAACTTCAAGTTAAAACCGAGTGGCATCCTTGGTACCTCAAAGGGGAGGTCAGTTTTTTTTTTTTCCCTTACACCATTCCACTTTTTACTTTGTTTTTCTACTCCCAATTAATTCTAGTTTAATCTCATACATACCCTACTCCTATCAATGATTTTGTCTCGCTTATTTTATTGTGGCTGTCAGTTAAGTAAAAAATAAATGAATGAAGAGATGTTTTTGCTGTGTGTAGGTTGGAGGATACACGCAAGTGTACAGAGGAGATTTGACATTTGCCACCGTAAGGGGGGCGGGACATCAAGTGCCCACCTATCAGCCACTGAGAGCACTTTCCTTAATCAAGCATTTCCTTGACGGCACATCTCTTCCAGATACTACGAGATATTAAACTCATTTCTCTGTAATTTTATTCAAACCATCACTTCTTGATTATAAATAAGAAACTATTGATTCGACGAGGCTAATAATTAGAAAAGCAATTTTATTTTTTTTTGGGTTTTGGTTTGAAGTAAGGTTGTTGTGCTTTATATACGATGGTAATTTGGTTCTTATGTTTGATTTAAAAATTTGAGTTGATTCAACGTGGGATTTTTGAAATAACATATACAAATTAAAAAAGTAAACAAGTTTTTTTTTATTATCTTAAAAATAAATCCTAAGAAAACCTCCTATTAATTATACTCAATTCTTTAATAGGTTCATGTGTGGGTCAAATCTATCAAATACACGCATCTGCTTAACCAAAAATGCCCAAAATAGCACACAATGCACTGTGGATAAGAATAATATAATTATTATTTTTACCTTCCAACAAAAAAAATAAATAGTCTGATCTGTTCCATTTAAACCCTTAAAAGCAAGATTTTTTAAAATGATGATTAGGGGCAATTAGGTATTTTCCTTCTATATGCATAATGTAAAGAATATATTTTCCTTGCAAGTAAAATTGTTGGAAGGCTGGAAGGGAGCTATTTGGTTTTTTATATTTTTGAAGCACAATGTAAAGATTATATTACCTTTAAGAGAAAAATTTATCAAGCTTGCATTCAGGGGTGTTTTATATATTTTCAAACTAGTTTTTTAGCGATTAACAAGTTGACTTGGGGGCGATCTGATTCTCTAGTAATCATGAGTATTATTTAAAAAACAAATTGTTGGCACGCGCCTCGTTCTCCCACTTCTAAACCTTCTTTTAAAGTCGATGTTTAAAACATTTTTTCATCAGCATTCCATTGGTGTAATGCAAGTAGATGGAGGAGTAGTAGGTTTGGCTCCAATTAGCTTTATAAATCGATTGATTTATTTTGTTTGTTAAGATCGTTAGTTAGCAGTTAATAGCTCTAAAAATGTTAGAATTCATGAGAGTTTGCCTCTGAAGTTTGAAACAAACTTAGTTGGACTTAGTCTTTGTTATTGTTTTCATATCAGATTTTGCTCCTTAATGTTCTATTTTTAGTTAGTAGAAGTAGTTCCAAAAAATCTGATAGTAGTTGAGAGTTTTTAGATTTTTCAATTTGATGTAAGCCTATAAATAGGCATTCTTATTTATGAAATAAAGTCTCTTCTACTTTAGCTCTTCTCTATCAAATTATCTACCTTTTCCCTGCAAGTTTTCATTTTTTCAAATTCTGCAGCTTTAATAGTGGTATCATAGCTTACTTCCTACGGGCTGTGAGGCAAGTTTTTTTTTTTTTAGTGTTAAATACAGTGAGGTTCAGTGCTAAACATAATGAGGGTGAGTGAAAACATGAGTAAGGTTAAGTGATTTATTTTTTAGGAAATTGTTTCACAAACATGTCTACTTCTAGCAGTTTTTCACCTGCAATTCAAGTGTTTAATGGTGAACACTATCACATTTGAGCTATCAAGATGAGGTTTTGCTTAAGATCTCAAGGTTTGTGAAAAGTTGTGATGTCTGAAACTGATCCACCGCCATTGATAACAAATCCTACAATAGCTTAGAGCGTATGAGGAAGAAAAACTCAAGAAGGAAAGGGTCATCACTTGCTTACATTCAGGACTTGTAGATCACATCTTCACCATAATCATGGACTTGGAAACACTAAAGCAGGTGTGGGACAAGCTCTAAGGTGAATTTATGGCAGTAACAGAGTCTAAATTGTCAGGCTCCTCACATTGAAGATAGAGTTTGAGTTAATGAAAATGAGAGATAATGAATATGTCAAAGATTATTTTGGCAGGTTAATGGATGTTGTAAACCAAATGAGGCTTCTTTGTAAAGCATTTGCAGATCATAAGGTGGTAGAAAAAATCATGGTTTTAGTACCTCAAAAGTTTGAAGTCAAGATCTCTGCAATAAAAGATTTGTGATTTGCAAAATCTCATAATTGCAGAGTTAACCAGTGAGCTTCATGTACAAGATAAAAGGGTCTAAATGAGAGATGATGAGGCTATTGAAGGTGCTTTTCAAGCAAATCACAAGGGAAAGAGCATTAGAAACCTGCAAAGAAAGAAAGTTCACCAAGGGAAAACCCGGAGTATCTTCAAAAAAGAAAAACTTTTCACCTTGCTCTCATTGCAGAAGAACCAACCATGCCAAGAAAGATTGTTGGTATAAAGATAAACCTTCTTTTCATTGTACTTTCTGCAATAATCTTGACCACAATGAGAAATATTGCAAAGCAAAAAAAAAAAAAAACTCAACAACAAACATAACAACAAGCAAATGTGTCTAAAGAAGACAAAAATGATGATGAGCATTTGTTTATGGCATCACAAACAGTCAGTTCTCATGAACTGAATACTTGGCTTATTGACAGTTGTTGCACCAGTCACATGACCAAATATTTATCATTTTTTAACTCCATTGATAAATCAATTTAACCAAAGGTCAAACTAGGAAATAGTAATGTTATGCAGGCCAAAGGAAAAGGAACAATTGCTATTAGCACCAAGAGAGGTCCAAAGATTGTCACTAATGTTCTTTACATTCCAGAACTATATCAAAATCTTCTTAGTGTTGCATAAATGCTAAGGAATGGATATGCAGTCTCTTTTAAAGAGAATTTTTGTTTATCACTGATGCATATAAATTAGAGATAACAAAGATTAAAATGGATGGAAATAGTTTTTATTTGAAGCTTGATGTAGTTGAAGGTCATGTCTTTAGTGCTAGGATTGATGAGAGGATTATTTGACACAAAAGACAGTCATTTCAACTTGAGGTCACTAAAATTCATGCATGAAGTTGGCATGGTTGAAGATATGCCTGAAATCACAGTTAATACCTAAACTTGTGAAAATTATGAGCTTGGGAAGCAGAATAGATAATCATTCCCTCAAAGTAAGACCGAGATAACTACTTACAAGCTGGAGTTAGTTCATTCAGATATCTGTGGACCAATGAGCACAACCTCATTGAGCAACAATGTGTATTTTGCATAATTTATTGATGATTTCAGTAGAATGACTTAGGTTTATTTTCTAAAAACCAAGTCACAAGTACTCTCTATGTTCAAAAGCTTCAAGAAAATGGTTGAAACTCAAAGTGGTCAGAAGGTTAAAGTGCTCAGAACTGATAATGGAGGTTAGTATACCTCAAAAGAGTTCAATGTTTTTTGTCATGAAGTTGGGATTGTACACCTGCTGATGGTTCCATACTCACCGCAGTAGAATGAAGTTTCTAAGAGGAACAACAAAATTATAATCAAGATGTCAAGATACATGTTGTTTGAAAAGAAGCTACCAAAGCTTCTATGGGCTGAAGCAGTAAACACCTCGGTATATTTGCTTAATAGACTACCACTAAGTCTGTTCAAAGCAAAACACCAATGGAGGCATGGTCTAGTGCAAAACCTTCTGTTAAACACCTGAAAGTGTTTGGCTCATTGTGCTACTTTAATTGCAATCTATCAGGAGAGGAAAACTTGATGAAAGAGCTGAAAAATGTGTCTTTGTTGGGTTTGCAACAGAATCAAAAGGTTGTAGAATTTTTAACTTAAGTGAAGCAAAAATTATGATAAGTAAAGATGTGCACTTTATTGCAAAACCTTCTGAAGTAGTTGCACAATCTACTGTAAAAGCTGCATGTATCTCCCTAGCAGTTGCTGCAAATCAAGCATTATAGTTAATTGTTTGCTGATCTATGCAAAGAAAAAAGCTCATTGTAAGGCCCAAACCTAAACTCAAGTTAGCCCAAACCCAACCTAAGTTAACCTAGGTATTTAAGGAAGAGCTGCAAGAGAATTACTTTCCTTCTAATTCTTGTAGCCGCCGCGACCCTCCCCTCCTCGAACCAAATATTTTAGTTTTTGATCTTGAGTTTTTGGTTCAAGAAAGGTGGAAGTAGCAAGTGGTTCTCTTTCATATTACTTTCGATTATAGTTTGTTTATGGAATGATTAAAGAAGATATTAGGGTTTATAAGGATTGGAAGTTTATATTGTTAAGATTGATAATGTGTTTGGTATTGCGGTAGCTGTTGTGGTTGTGGTTTGAAAAAAGTTGTTTTATAAAAAGTACTTTTAGTTGAGGTTGATTTGAAAAAATAGGTGTTTGGTTAAAACTATGGTTGAAATTGAGGTTGAAGAAAAAGTAGTTTTAACGTGTTTGGTTAAAAAAATGCTTTTAAAATCGAGGTTATATATATATATTAATGATTTTTAACTTAAATATTGTAAATTTAACTACTGTTATTACATCATGAAATAAATAATATTGATATCAAATATTTTTTATTATTCCATTAAACTATATGCAATGTCATTACATACGAAATCTATCAAACAATGACTATTTTTCATGGTTTCTTAAGCGCGCAACAACAAAAACTGAATTTTTTAATTTATGTAGTGTTATTAAATAATAAAGATTGTGATATCTTTATTATTAGAATTGCGATCAAATTCCACAAATGTTACATCATCATGCGATATCTTTCTAATTTATGTAGTGTTATTAAATAATATTAAATACTAATTTTTTGAGCACAATACAATTTTTTTTAAAAATTTACAATTTCATTACAGTACGAATAAATTTAATTTACCTTAAACTAATTTTTTTAAAAAATAAAAAAAATATTGTCCACGATTAACTAACTGCACTGGTGTTGTTTGGGAAAAAAAACTGAACTTTTTTCATTGATTTTTCAAAAAAATAAAAATAAACATTGCAAAAGTGGAGCATGGCTCCACTGTTCATTGAACAGTGACAGTGGAGCCATGCTCCACTGTTCCAAAAAATTACCATGAGAAGCTGCATTTCCATTCCTGCGACTGGGCAGCAAAAACCAATAGGCCCTACCAGGTATAATCAGATTTACTTCATTTACCAAACATCAAAATATGTGGCTGCGGGTGAACCTCACCCGCAGCCACAAAACCAAACAGCATCTTATGATTTTTAAGGGTTTAATGTTAGGTGATTAATTAGTATGTTGTTGTAAATAAGGATTTATGAGTTGATTTGTTTAAATTAATTTTTATGGGTTAAGAAATCCAATTTTACCTTGCTTTAAAATCTGGACAGAATGGTTTTGAGGTTGAAGATGACCAAATTTTACTTTGGTCCTTGATTTATAAAAATTACAGTTTAGTCCCTAAACTTTGGAAAAATTATAATTTGACCCCTAAATGTATTGAGATTCTAGACAGTGTTATTATGAGGTTTAGGATGATGAATCTCAATTTGATAATTGATTTGGAATATTTTTAGTTTGGTCCCTCAATTTTAGGAAATTACATTTTAGTCCCTAAACTTTATTAAAATTACAATTCGGTCCCTAGTTCGTTCTAGACAGAATTTAGGATGGTTTATGGGTGAAAAATCAGTATGGCTATGTATTTTCCAGATTGGTCCTCCAATTTTGATAAAATTACGTTTTGGTCCCTATTTTGGAAAATTGTCATTTTAGTCCATAAACTTAGGAGAATAAACCTGGTTTTATTTTATGCACTGGGATCTTTTGTTTGAGTTGTTTTTTTAGTATATTTCATATATTATTGTAGGTTCTCCTAATGATCCTCAATAGGATTTTCGGGTCTTTCATTTAACATTTCTTTTAGTTCTATATTTTCCGAGTGAGTGGAATAATCTTTAATATGCATATAATATAAATAAATATGTATGTTGATTATACAATGAGTACAACCAATAAATTTCTTGAATATTTATATATATTGCTTTATTTTTTGAATACTCATTTATTCTTGAATTTGCACTCGCAATCTGTCGAACTAAATTCTATTTGATATGATATATGTTTCTTTGATGATTCTATGAATATCTATTTTGCCTTGATATGGGACTTGTCAGTAACTTCATGCTAACAGAGAGTAGTTAGCCTATGTGCACATAGTATTCTGTATACCTAGCTAGTGAGAGAGGCAGCAACCTGTGGCGACTGATCATCCCACAGTAGTCACCTTCGTGTGTCATCTAATCTCTGACATGTATTCCACTACACTATGATAATATGTTTAGTATGTATATGTATATCAAGATAAATCATCTTGCAAACTATTAATATCTAAAATATCTAAAATGTATATTAAATATTATTCCTTCATTGAGTTGGTTGAACTCGCCCCTCATTCTTAATATTCTTTCAGGTTCTTAGTTTCTGATAGTAATTGGACTTTGTAGAGTGTTCCTGCTTCTTCAGTTTTGGTCGGTATGCCTTACTTGTTTTGCGAGGCTTTCCTTTTAGTTTTGATTCGATGTCTTAGATGCTCCACTATTACCTTGTTTTTGTTTTAATTACTGATGAAAAGTTTTAAACTATCTTTTGGTTTCATTAGTTTTGAATAATATAATATTTCTGAAAATTGTGAAATGCTGCGTATTTTTGAATAAATTGTTCTTTTGATATGTTTTGAGGCTTAGCGTAGGTAGGGTGTCCTTTCGACACCACTCCTGCGTTGCCGATCATAGACTCGGGATTCAGGTTGTGACACTCATCAACTGAGCTTTTACTGTGACAACAAGTTAGCCATTGCCATTGCTCAAAATCCTGTTCAACATGGCAGAACCAAGCACATCAATGTAAAATTTCACTCAGCTAAAAAGAATTCACTTGTCAATTAAGTTGCATTACTGCTCAACCGATGTATGACTTGTAACATAATTAATGACAAAGACACTTCCTAAATCAAGACTGGAATTCGTTAGGATGAAACTTGGTTATTTTGTCCAAGGCAAATTAGGAGTGTTAGAATTATATATGAGAGTCTGCCTCTGAAGTTTGAAACAAACTTAGTTGGACTTAGTCTTTGTTATTGTTTTCATATCAGATTTTGCTCTTTAATGTTCTATTTTCAGTTTGTAAAAGTAGTTCTACGAAATCTGATAGTAGTTGAGAGTTTTTAGATTTTTCAGTTTGGTTGTAAAACCTATATATAAATAAGCATTCTCATTCTTCAGCTCTTCTCTATCAAATTATCTATCTTTTCCCTGCAAGTTTTCATTCTTTCAAATTCTGCAGCTTTAACAAAAAAATGAAGAGATGTTTTTGCTCTGTGTAGGTTGGAGGATACACGCAAGTGTACAGAGGAGATTTGACATTTGCCACCGTAAGGGGGGCGGGACATCAAGTGCCCACCTATCAGCCACTGAGAGCACTTTCCTTGATCAAGCATTTCCTTGATGGCACATCTCTTCCAGATACTACGAGATATTAAACTCATTTCTTATAAATAAGAAACCATTGAGGCTATTTAGAAAAGAAGTTTTATTTCTTTACTGATTATATTTTATTTTGGAAATAATTTCTTTCATTTTGATTCTCAATATCTCTAACATTACTTTTTTCTTAGGTTTTTGAGGTTGCTGTACCTTATATATGAAAATAATTTGATCATAATTTATAATAGATTGTTGTAAAATCTGTCAAAGTTAACATCAACATGATTGTTGTAAAATAAAAGGATTTTTCGTAATTATTCGAAAAAAATCTAACAGGACCTATTAATTCTACTCAAATTTTCAATAGATTGTTGTAAAATCTGTCAAAGTTAACATCAACATGATATGCAAGCATCTACTTAACAGAAGATGCCCAAAATATCATATCCCAGTCCACATAACTTTCTAAATAAAATGGAAATAAATTTTGAAAGGAAAAAAAGCTGTACTTGATGTTTTTTGTCTTTCTGTTTTTATTATGAATTGCTTTCCTTGTCTGGTCAGATATATCTCACAGCCATGAAAATATACGGACTAGATACATTGTTGCTATTTATTATTTCTCGAAAACAAATTAAGCTGATGAGTATTTCTTCCCAGAAGAAATTAAGATTTCCCAAACAGGATTAGGAATTTAGGTAAACAATCTAATCCTGACATACAGCAATGAATATGGGAAATCCGTTCTGTCCCATGCTAGGTCATTCCTCGTATAAATTAATTCTTTATCCAAAGCCATGAACCAAGCCGCCTAAACCTTCTCCTTTTGTGTTTTGAAGAGAGGGAGAAAGAAAACGCGATGGGAAATAGACGACCTTGTTTGTTTCTTGTTTTCCTTGTAACCCTTTCACGTTTTGTAGCTCAAAGTCATGGCGTCAAGAACCAAGGTGAAGCACTTGACAATCTCTATAAAGCCAAGTTTAGTAGAGATTATAGTATTGATACGCGTCCTTTCGAGGTGATTGATACGAACCAATTTGAGGAAATGAATACGCTTTTAGGTAAATCGAAGTGTCAACCTCGTAAAGAGGGATCGAAAGAGAAAGATAGAATTAAAAGGTTGCCTGGACAACCCCATGTCAGATTCTCACAGTACGGTGGCTATATTACTGTTAATAAAACTGCTGGTGCGGCATTCTATTATTATTTTGTTGAAGCTGATAAGCATTCAAAGGAGCACTTGCCTCTTCTTCTTTGGCTAAATGGAGGTTCGTTACTCCTTCCTCTATTTATCAAAGCCCTTTCCATTTTCATATTTGAGATCAGACAAAGTTATTCCAAATGTCATAATGTATCCCATAAAGAATTCTGAAGAATCTTCACAGAAATATTAGTATAAGGTACAATTAGTCCTTGAAAAACGTAACCACATAAAATAAGATAATTTTGGAATTAATGTTTAATTTACCCCATCTATAAGACGTTAGCAGCAAAGGCTAGTTATCCGTATATGCAACGTCTTTAATTTGTAGTTGATTTTTGATGGAGTAGCTTCATATTGACACAGGCCCTGGTTGTTCATCATTGGCTTATGGGGCGATGAAAGAGCTTGGACCATTTCGTGTACACAGCAACGGGAAAACTCTTTACAGAAACAGATATTCGTGGAATAATGGCATGATTTATCTTCAATGTTTATTCTTATCTTTCAATAGAATAATGTTGAAAATGAGGTTAGTTTTCTTGGGGATTTTCTTGATATATTAATTTGAGATGCCTTTTTTTTTTTAGTTGCAAATGTTTTGTTTGTGGAGTCCCCTGCTGGAGTAGGGTTTTCATACTCTAATTCAACGTGGAAGACCAATGGAGATAGACAAACAGCTGCAGAAAATTATAGGTTCCTTGTAAATTGGTTAGAGAGATTTCCCGAATACAAAAACAGAGATTTTTATATAGCCGGAGAGAGCTATGCAGGGCACTATGCGCCTCAACTTGCACATACTGTTCTTCACCATAATAAGAAGGCTAATACGACTATTGTCAACCTGAAAGGGGTCCTGGTATGCGTCTCCCCTCCTTTAATCTGTTCATTTTCTTAACACATGGAGTTCTTTCTTCGCATCCCTCACACTTATTAGCTTAATTTAGTTTCAACAACTTGATTTTTTCAAGTAGAGTAATTATTTGCTTTTAATCAATCACTATAATTTATCTCAAGAAATTTCTGATGAGCACATTATTGAAATTGAACTCTCATCCAATCCAGAAGATTAAGATAATAATACAGGATGTTTATTCTTAACAAAATGCATGTGTAAGGTCCAGCATTGCTATGGTGCAGATTGGAAATGCTGCGATAGATGATGAAACCGATAATCAAGGGATGTATGACTTCTTTGGAACCCATGCTCTAATTTCATATGACAACTTGCGTAAAATCCGACGTTACTGTGATTTCTCAAGAGCCCATGAATCTGCCGAGTGTCGTCATAGCTTGTTGAAAACAGATGCAGATGTTTGGAATGCTATTGATGTTTACAACATCTATGGTCCCTTGTGCCTTGACGGAAATCTCACATCGAGGCCCAGGAAGACTTCAGTAAGTAAAAACAAGTTCTTCTCAACAAAAAGAAGAAAAAAATGCATGAATAACAACAATACTTTGTTCAAGTCTTCACTTATTTTCTGGGCAAATTACTTCTGTTTTTTTAGCGAAATTGGAAGTTAATTCTGTCGAGTATGGAATTGAAACTCGGAGGTTTTTCTGATGATCAATTATTTTAGAAACCTGATTAATAATCAAGTATATACGTGACTTAGCTTGAATTACTTTGTGTGGCAGTTGATGAACTTCGATCCCTGCAGTGATTATTACGTGTATGCATATCTTAATCGACCTGACGTCCAAGAAGCCATGCATGCCAATGTCACCAAGCTCACTTATGATTGGGAACCATGCGGCGATTTCAACTGGGTTGATAGTGCCTCTACCATTCTTCCCTTGCTAAAGGAGTTGATGGAAAATGGACTTCGAGTATGGTTATTCAGGTTAGTAACATTAATCGTGTTGTTGCTGGTGAAATGCCATAGCACCTTGCTAATGGTACCAAGCTTTGCAAAGGTCTCCCAGGTTTTCACCAAGAAATGGAAGTGGTGTGTCCTAAATAATTAGAATGGCCCAGACCCTGCCAACATTTAAAAAGAATTGCCCATCAAAAGTGCTATTAAAAGTAGTTAAAACTTGATCTTCAATATGGAAGGCCTTTTTAGTTAAAGTTTCAATTACAGGAATTTTTAGTATTGGGATGGTTATTGGTTTTTAAATTATTTTTAATTTGAAAATATATTAAAATAATATATTTTTTTATTTTTTAAAATTTATTTTTGATTTTTAACAAACTAAAACGATCTAAAATCATAAAAAAAATTATTTAAAATAAATAAATAAAATAATAATTTTTTAAAAAACACTTTTAATACACAAAAACAATCATGCTTTTGTTTTAAAATCTCGACAGAGAAACACAATTTGAAAAAACAAATTAGTGAAATAGCATACTTTCACCTTGTCATGCTTCTAAAGAAAATGATTTAGAGTTTCATCATTTAAAGCGCGGTAAGGTGAAACTCTAATCATCTGACTTAACTGGTCAGCCGATTATATCTAGTTGTATGAACTGATCGATCGTTTCATACAAAAACCATAATTTAATGATTTTTTCTTGCAAATATGTTTTATGAGTCAAAATATACATATTTATCCAACTTATAAACTAAAAAATAAATTTCAATTACAGTCGCAAAAATTTATTGTTCACCCATTAGTTGTCTTATGTTTTTCAATGTCAATGATGTTGTCGAGCTTGCGATAACGGGTAATTCTAAATAGTCAAGTGTGGCTCTATCATAACTAAATGAGGATCTGCCCCAAACAGATTAAATGGATGGCCTAACAGATGCATTTATAAACCAGTGGTATAAGTCTAGACCCAATAGGAGGTCTAGTCACGCTAGACTTTTCAATGTCAATGATGTTGTCGAGCTTGTTAATGATGTTGTCGAGCTTGCGATAACGGGTGATTCTAAATAGTCAAGTGTGGCTCTATCATAACTAAATGAGGATTTGCTCCAAACAGATTAAACAGATGGCCTAACAGATACATCTATGAACCAGTGGGATAAGTCTAGACCTAATAGGAGGTCTAGTCACGCTAGACTGGAATAACGGCTCCCAAAGACTATAACTTTTAATCTGATTATTGGATCGTGCTTAAATTTTTTCAAGAGTTTTCAAAGGTTGTTTTCCTTGTGGTAGCCATTGCATCGCTATGCGGACTATCAAATCTTTAGATATCAAGAATCTTTGAGACCTCCTGATTTTAGCAGTTTTGAAATTTTTCTAATTATTTTTAGAGCTGGTCGATTGGTTTCACTAACCATTAAAAACTAGTCGATCGGTTGAGCCAGATAGTTGGAGTTTTACCTTGTCGTACTTTAAAATCATGGCAATTACTAAATATCATATTTTTTAAGCAAGCTAATTCCCCAAAACATGATTTTGTGAGCCGATTTTCTAATTTGTCCCTTAAAAGGACAAATTCATAAACCCCATTGCTTGAAAATATTAAAAAAAGAATGGTAGATCTCTTTAGTTTTGATGGAAAAAGGTCGATAATTTTGACTAATAACATGTCATTTTTTGTTTATATCAGTTTTCACCACCACCCTCCCTTTATTTTCTGAAGACCGTTTTGACAGAAGATATGCTTACTGATCATTTGTTTCAATGGTGTGCAGTGGTGATACAGACGGAAGGGTACCTTTCACTTCTACCCAGTATGCAATTAACAAGATGAAACTTCCTATCAAAACTGAATGGTATCCATGGTTCCACGGTGGAGAGGTAAACTTCTTCTTCTTCTTTTTTTTATCGCTTCAGCATTTACTGAATTATATTATCTCAAGTAAACGAGTTTCAAAACAATGGAAGAACAGGTTGGTGGGTATGTACAAGTATACAAAGGGGACTTGACATTCGCAACTGTAAGAGGGGCTGGACATATGGTACCAAGCATCCAGCCTGTGAGAGCATCTGCATTGATCAGTCACTTCCTTGCAGGCACACCTCTTCCATAGCCAATGCCGAAGTCTAGAGCCTGATTTCCTTACTACTCTTGAGATCGCAATTCTTTGTTTCATTAGGAAACAGGAGACTGTGAGGTCAATTGATGTGATTCTCTTCATCGCCTAATGGACACTTGTTCAAGTCAAGCCTGTAGATTATACAGGAAAAATAAGGATAATCTTACCAAAACATTCTTCCTCAAAAAATTTCAATTATTGGATTTATGGGATCCGCCAAGAAAATCTACCCATTCAATGAATGCTACTAGCTCCTTGAAGTTATCTTTCCATTCATGGGTTCTCCATCCTGTTGCTACCCAATTTTTGACCCATGTTTTGATAAATTTTCAGAAAAATCCAAAAATAGCGAAAAAACATTGAAAATCCCAAAAATACATTTTTTATACATTTGTATCGTTTTTAGCATTTTTAGCATCGTCTCAAAAGAATTTAAATTTTCAAAGACATTTGGAACGCGTTCAACTTTTCACGCGTCATTTTTAAAATCATTGATTTTCCGCATTGAGCCGATGTTGATATTTGCTCGCTTTCAAAAATACAAAAAATAAGAAAAATCAAAATTTACAAAAAAAAAAGGAAAAGAGAAGGAAAGGAAAAGTTGAGGGACTAGTTTGAAAACCTAGCAAAACTTTTCCTATAAATACCATGCTACACTGAATTTTCAAGGGGGAGGGCAATTTTGAAACATCAGAAAAATACAAAAAAAAACCCTAAATCTAAAGCTAAACCTATCTCTAACAAAGGCGCGGCCCCCCACGGTTTTGGTCCTCCCAAGCCGCCGCTCATCATCCTCTTCCTCCCATTCTCCCTTGGCCTCCAGCCCCCTTCCGCTGGCCACATTTTTTTCTTCTCCCTCACCCAGCCGGCACAAGCCACAGCTCTCCCCCACACACGGCCAAACCAGCCATCACCATTCCCCCATTTTCACTCATCTTCAAAACCAAAACAGGAACCAGAGAACCCCTC
>Ga0325404_1000749_pt1 | contig 33011 bp, 19 predicted proteins | sample PopdelMetagenome_18_FD_205664 | JGI IMG/M metagenome (GOLD analysis project Ga0325404, IMG submission 205664) | Populus deltoides microbial communities from Bellville, Georgia, United States - Xylem-Control-R1 | ecosystem: Host-associated > Plants > Phyllosphere > Stem > Wood/Secondary xylem...
ACCATTTGCATCAAAGCAAGTTCAGAATAGGATGAAGAAGGCAATTAAAGATTGGAAATATGATGATGAGAATCAGAATTAAATAGCTACATAAATTTGCCTCACACCTCCTTTCTCTTCAATTTACAATCAAGCTTACTAACATCTGTTCACACCCCCACCTCCCTCTACATCACCACTTGACTTCAGTATCTTTCCAGTGTCCAGTGTATAATTTCCTACTCAAGAGTCGATGCATTAGAGAGGTAAGAACAGAGAATAGATGCATTTCAATGATTACCAATCACAAGCCACCACATAAAGCAGGAGGCTCGTTCCATCATTTTACTGATTGAACATGGTGGATGAATAACAAATAACCAGACGTCACTTCTCAGACTAATGATGGAACAAACCTCAGTGCTATTTCAAACTGCTGAAGCTACTGCCAAAAAGCTGAATCCAGATATAATATAAACGCAACTATAGTGCTATGAGTTTTTCCCTCTAGGTTTTGGTGACTGCCGAGGCTGGTTATATGGAGATGCACGCACATCACTTAAGCTCCTCAGTGGCTGTCCGTTCCTTGTTATAAATCCTGCATTTGTTCTAATGCCATTTTTAGCATTCATGTTTGATTTGTTACGATCTGCTTGCATAGTTTGGAAGTAGTACGAAGAGCTAGCCATATCCTTTAAGTTTGGTAAAGGCTTTAGTGCTTCAACAACTTCACTCATCCGGGGCCTGGATTTGGGGTCACGGCTAAGACACTGGGCAGCCAATTGAATAGCTTTCTGAGCACCTTTGATTGAGAAATGGCCTTCAAGGCGAGGGTCTAATATGCGGTAGAACCTTCTCTTGTCCCCAAAATGTGGCCTTGCCCATTCCACAAGGTTGTGCTCCCCATTTGGTCGGTTTTTGTCCATTGATCTTCGGCCAGTGAGCATTTCAAGTAAAACTACTCCAAAGCTATAGACATCGCTCTTTGAAGTCAAATGTCCTAAACCAAAGTGGAAAACATTAGATTGGCATAACATCAGTTTATCAAAAGCAGCACTGCCATGATTTCTACAAACAGCAGTGACTTAAAGACACAAGTAAATAGAATTGCACAGATTTCTGCTGACCAAGATAGTTGGATATGACATAAAAGATATGGTCCTCCAAAACATGACATGTGGGATATCATAGCCAAATTAGAACATGATGAATTACTTAAACAGCTTTTCAAACACAGGAAATAATTTTATGAACATGTATAAATCTCTCATTATCTTCATGCCTTTTAAAACGTCTAAGATTAAATAAACACAGGGGGCAAGGATGGATAATTATTAAAAAGCAAGACTCCAGCAAAATACAGGAAGTTGCCATTCATGAAAATTAGTTCAGAGATAGCATCCATGACACAGAAGAACAGGTTTTGTATGAATGTTTCTGGCATTACAGTCACTAGATACAAAGGATCTGTTCCTATTTGATACCAGGGTGTCTGATCTTATATTGTCATGAAATGCAGCAATACAAGAGTTCAAACTCAATTGGAAACTTAATCCAAATACCATCTCAAATTCTACCTTTCTTGACAAGCTTTCAAGTCTAGATGACTGAAGACTAGAAGATGGCTGTTTTAATCATTGGGTTCAAGCCAAAAAGACAAAAGACTACTGCTAGTTTTGCACTTTTCAATAGTGATGATGCCATGGCAGACTAGCAAGATTGGGTGGTAGCAGACAAGGTGAGGACCACTACAATCATGCTCTGCAGTCCACGAAATTGAGGGGAGTTATCTTTCATAGAAAGATCCCCATTCTCCCCTCTACCCTCTCAGTGATATAAGATTTGTGGCATCTTCAAACCCACACGTATCACACAAAGCCATGGAACATGATTTTCCTTTCACACATATACCAGCGTATGGTGGTGTTGTAAAAATTATATCAGTAGAATGAAGCCGAACAGATATAAGGTCATCTTTGACTCTAATTTCCTGAGGCTGAAAATGAATTGCATTTAATCCTTCTTTTATATATATATAGCCAGGCCTGAAAAGTTGCGCCAATTGTTCTGTTCATTTGCACCAATAAGCATGTCCTAACCAAGTCTCATTCATATAGGCAAACACTAAATGCTGCAGTTTAAATCCTTACCTCAGACAATTTAGAACATTCAATTTTTAACATGATTGACTGACTGCCTCCTTATCCATTGCAAGGAAATTCAACAACTAACAGGCAATTCCTATCGTTCATTCAAAGGTATCCATACATCTATACATAACACGTAGCGGGAAAGGAATTAAAGTCCACTCACCAGTCATCACATATTCTGGGGCAGCATAGCCATAGGTTCCCATAACTCTGGTAGACACATGAGTTTTGCCTCCATCAGGAGCATCCTTGGCAAGTCCAAAATCAGAAAGTTTGGAATTGTAGTCCTAAAACAGTATTGTCTTGTATCAGAATCAGAGGGACTGAAAAGCGGAAATGATTAGTGAAGTAATTTCCAATACATGCATATATTAAGCCACATACCGCGTCTAATAATATATTAGATGTTTTAAAATCACGATATATTACTGGTCTGTCAGCCTCCTCATGAAGGAAAGCAAGACCTTGCGCAGCACCAAGAGCAATTTTCATCCTGATAGACCAAGGAAGAGGCAAGGACCCTTCTGCACATAACATGGTTGTTACCAGAGAAAAGTAAGCATCAATTGCAGATGATATCTCAAACAAAACGAGCATATGTGGAAAGAGAATGTGTTGATTTTGGGAGCTATAAAATCATTTTCTGAAGGAACGGTAACATCTGAAACAGGTTTTTGATTAGAAGAATTAAGAAGTGGTTAGATGAGCAATAACTGCTTCTGGCTGTTTTATACTTACAAGAACAAAAAGGTTACAAACTGTTTTTAGTAAATGGAAAAACCAATGAAGCCCCCCTATAAACTCCTCAAACATTCAAAATCACCTTGAAAAACCTATTTCTACATGATATATCTCTAGATCCTTCTTCATAATGTTGACGCTAGCTAATAAGTTTCCAACAGCAGACTCCTACAATTCAAGATTAAAGTCTCTAACTTCTTCCTAAACTTAAATCAACTTTTACCAAACAAGGCATCAATCTAGCTGCATAGACAGCAATAAAGAATGCTACAGTGTTGTTGTTGTTGTTTAGGCAGTGTCACAGAAGACAATATAAGTAAACTGGGAGGCCAATATACAGAAACACTTCTCTCCTAACCAGTGCAAGTGATGACCCAATAGTTATCACCTTCAAGTGGACTGATGCACATCTAAAAAAATGCTAATCTCCAAGTTTCTAAAAAATATTATTGGTAGAATTTTAAGGCTCTGAGACTTATGGGGCTAGTATTAGGAAAGCTCATCATGTACAAGTCAAGAACCTTGACACTTTCTACACAGACTTCAAGAGTGTGACCTGATTTATGCACATCAGAGATCTTGCTCTTTTCTGTGGTAAAATAGACATATCATAAGTGAATTATCTCTTTAAAAAAAGGCAGAGTTAGAGCAATGATTCTTCTTGAACATGTTTAGTTTCTACCCTGTCAAATATCCTGTAAAATAGTGTATCTTATTATTAGGTGTGTAAACACAAATAATTATTGGTTTTATGTACGTAGAACATTATGGTAATATACCCTAATTTTTCCACAGTAAAAATTTGAAAAGCAAATTGTATCAGAGATAAATAAGGCAAATTCTGGGCTATAGCTTTCATACTTCTGAAGAGGTGATTCTCCAAACTTCCTCTAGGCATGAACTCATACACCAGCAACCTTTGATCATCTTCAATGCAGTAACCAACCAATTTTACCAAGTTTTTATGGAGAAGATTCCCAAGAAAACTAACTTCAGCCTGAAATATTGTGGAAAACATGACTAATAATATAAAGTTAAAGAATCATGTAGCATATTTATTTTTCTAAGAACAAAAATCATCTAGCATTTAAAAGATCCAAGATGGAAGTGACAAATAGAAAGAGATCATACTAGCCACTCTTTATGACCCTGAAGGCCATCATGGTTGAGGGTTTTCACTGCAACAGTAAGCCCAGTGCCAGGTTTCACAGGAGCAGTTCCGTTCTCCTCAATCCAACCTTTGAAGACACACCCAAACCCACCCTCCCCAAGAAGACTCTCAGGCCTAAAGTTTCTAGTTGCTAACTTAAGGTCATTAAATGTAAATTTTCGGAGCTGAGAAGCAAGCTTCAATTCCTCACTAAATGTTGGAAATGAGGATGCACTCTCTGCATTGCTAGTTGTGGTAGTGGAAGACATTGCTGGAACAACTGGTTGGTCTTTGTTCTTATCATTTGTAGATTTACTTTGAGCTGAAAACCAAAGCAACGGGAAATTACTTGCTAATATTCAAATCCAGTAGCATCTGTCTCTTAATATTTATATGTAGCCACTTATTAACAACATTTCTCAAGAGAACTAATTGGAAAAATGACAAATTACTGAATTCTAATCAAGTTCAATGAAGAAGTAGTAGACAAACTAGTTGCTATCATGTTTATCAATGCATGGATAATATAGCAAATGATCATGATAGACCTGTTTGTTAAGAAACAACATGCCACTCCAAAATTATCATGAGATGACAATCTTCAAAAAGGGTCCATCAATCTGAACGGGGACTTCAATTAACAGTACTACTTAAAAGGATCAAAATTCAGGAACGGTTTTCAACTCCTTTTTCTTCTTATACTCTCAATCACTGAAACCAGTAAATCTAACAACATATTCAGAAGTCCTAACAAGAACTTGTGCCTTCTGTTTACTTGATTTGCCATGAAACAAATCACCACAACATTAAAAAAAAATATATATATATCAGAAACAATATCCCCACAAGCCTATAGACATATGGTTCTGAATAAAAATATCAGATGATCAAAAATTAAAGAAAAACACTCAAAGAAACAGAGATAGACTTTTACCATAATGAGTTGAGATGCCACTTAAAGAGCTATCAACTTTTGATCTTGAAGGCATGCAGCTTCCCAGCAATCTGAGTTTAAACCAACATCCCATATCCTCCTCATCCTTACCATTTTTCTTATTTTTCTTGCTCTTTGATTTCTCATTAGAATTCTTCACCTTTACAGAATCTGGACTCAAACCCATCTTCATCTTCATAAATATAAATAAAAGACACAATCAAGGAGTTGAAAAACTAATCACAACAGAGAAAACCCATTTCAAAGGTACTAACTTTATATCATCTAAGCCATCAAGAATTGAAAAAACAAGGGATTTTCAGTGAAATCAGTGATGCCCGGTTGTGAATTTTTAGTCAAAAGGAGGTTTGAGAGAGACGCTTGAGAAAGAGGGAAAGTGTTCAACAAGGGGCACTCTGGGCAGTTTGAAACAGTGATGAAGGGCAGCTGGGGCAAGAGAGAGAAGAGGGAGTGGTCATAACAGTAACCTTGGCATATTCCATTTTCCAGCCAACAAATCATCTTATGATAAAAAAATAGAATTAATTATGATTTAATTTCTATGTGCTTAATCCTTAAATTAATAATTTAGAACTTAGTCCCTCCATGGCTGCATCACTCCCATGATCATTTTCTCTCTGAAAAGAGCCAAGGAAGAGAAGTAGGTGGCACCATGGATATTAATTAATTAATTTTTATTAAGAAAAACAACTAAATTAAGAATAGCGATGCTGATCAAAGAATTATTTAGTTAGATAGTACCGATAAGTTATATCAGAGGAAATAAAGTAAGGTAATTCTTAAGAGTATAAGGACTAGATTATAATTAATTAATTAATTTTTTATTTAACATGTGCTGCTAAGATGAGGATTTATGGTGTTATTTTAAAATGTTTTTTTAATTAAAATAATATTATTTATCTTTTAAACTTAATTTTTAATACTATCGCATCAAAATAATCTAAAAATATATAAAAATTTTAATTTAAAACAAAAAAAATTAAAATTTTATGAAACAATGGTTATACGGCTACCCTAAACACACAAATAATTATGTGTTTTTTAGAGTGTTTTAAACTTAAAAAGTAAGTTAAAATAATATATTTTTAGTTTTTAAAATTTAATTTTAATATTATCACATCAAAATAATTTAAAATAAAAATCAACAAAAAGCTATAAAATAGTGGTTCCACGTGTACTCCAATGACACTTGAGCACTAGCACCGGTCTCATGGTGCCACATACAAGTCAACAAGTGGGTAGGAGTTGCAATTTGGTTACGACTTCTTTGTCTTGATAAGCTTCATGTCATGTGTTGGTGCTTCCATATAATAATAATAATAATAATAAAATCACTCTCTTGAACTAGGTTTTTGAAGTCATCTTGGATGACTATATACATCCCTAATTTATTGGGTATTCTACCAAATATTCCAAATTAAAAAAAATTAGAATGTCATAAATTAAAAGTAAAAAATACAATGGTTTTACGTGTATTTGGTAATGCGATGCGATGAAACTTGTTTTTCAAGTTTTTTTCAAAGATTTATTTACCTCGAAATGAATATATTAGTTTTGAAAGATTTTTTTTTTTCATTCTAGGACTTTTTTGGAGATATATATAGGAAGATTTATAGAGCTTTTTAGTTAAATAATCATTTTCTTTAAAAACAAATATGCTGACATGTGTCTACAAAGATATGAGAAGGCATTAATATGGAATAAAATAGCCTTTTTTATATAAATAATATTTAAAATAACCCTTTATGAGAAATAAGATTGGAAAGTGTTTATTTTGAAATATTACTCCAAGTATAGGTCAAGGGTGGAAGCTTAAAACTAATAAAAATTAATCAAAGATTCACTTCATGGTTAAACTTTGGATATAGAAATAAATTAGTTACACCATTATCGTTTCATCACGGGGTTGGATTAATTTTTTAATTTAAAAACATAAATATATAGGTGTTATAATGGTTCTTTTACATCAAGAAAAAATTTCATTATAAATTAAAAGGCTGATACATGTATTTAATTAAATAAATCAAGAATAATCTACATCAATAAATGTAAAAAATATATATATTGTTAATGATAATCAAATATTGAACTATAAAATTCAAAGATAGATTGTAAATTAAGATATTTGATTTCATAATGCAGTTCATGAACTTGGCTATATTTAATAATTTTATTTTAAAAAAATTAAATTTTTTATTCAATCAAACGATAATAAACTTAAATGTATAAATAAAAATAATTGAATAAAATATATGAGAAATATATGGGAAAAAAGACTTTTAGCATGTTGATAAAACTTGTTGACAGAAGAATAATTTTTTTGGATCAAAATATAAGCTAGCAATAGTTTTTATTTATTTATTTATTTATTTTTACGACTTTCATTTTATTTCTCAAACTTAATGGCTAAAAATGAGGCTGGATTTAGCTATTCTTATACCAATTTAATCAAAATCACACGCTATTCTTATAAATACTTCATTTTCACTCCGTTTGAGACCTTTGGTTAATTTGTCTATTCTTTAGAAACAAAGGTTATATTCCTCTTTCAAGACTTTCACCTCGCACCTTATTCGATGTGTAATATGTATTCATTTCTGTGGTAAAAATTATTTTTTATAAAATTTTGATTTTTTTTATTTGAAATTATTTTTTTGATCTTTTTATTATTTTAATGTGCTAATATTATAAATAATTTTTTTAAAATAAAAAATATTATTTTTATATATTTCCGAGTAAAAAGAACTTTGAAAAGCAATTGTTATCATATTCTCAAGATCACCAAGTATAGTGGTGATTGATATTATAGTAGCAGTTGTTTTTCAAAATGTTTTTGGCTTGAAAATGCATGAAAATATAATTTTTTTTCATTTTTAAAAAATTATTTTTAATATCAACACATCAAAACAATCCAAAAAATCAAAAATATTATTTTAAACAAAAAAATTCAATCGCAAAAGCAAATAACCCCTTATAGATGAGTTGCGGTGGGATATGTCGGTTTTTTTCAATAAAATTTTAATTTCACCCAATCATTGGTTTCTTCAAAATTATAAATGAAACAAGATAATATAAATATAATTTGAGCTCTATTATTTTTAAAATTTGCAATTTATGATTATGTATATCTTTTCATAACTTAATGTTATTGAATTGAATCTTTTTATATTGTAGAAGTAAGTTTTTTATATATATAATTTCAGATAATTATTTTGAGTACTTATTTAATCATGTAAATAATTGGGGAGTAAGGTTGAATTAAGCCTTGTACATGGGGCCAAAAAAATACACAAACAACACTCTTTCCTTGTCTTTTTCGGCCCTTTGAATGTGTATGTTATCGAATATGACAAAAATAACACTGACGGCGATGATTTACACACAAGGACATCAGATCCAAACAAGTAGAAAAAAGTAATTTGGTACAAATAAAATATATTGAGCTAATCTAAGGTCATTGTTAGCTCAACGAAGTAACGGCTACACTTCCTTGATATTTTGATCTAATTGTGTTTTAAAAAAAAATTAAAAAAAATTTAGTTTTAAATTAATTTTTAAAAATAAAAAAATATATTATTTTAATATATTTTTCAATAAATAATATTTTTTTTAAAAATAATAATTACCATACTTCTAAATTAGAAATTCATCGTATACCCACTCCATCTTATTATATTAATTGGGTTTAGAGTGTGGGGAAGAATTGTTTTCTCCATTTGGTTTGGGATTTCCCATTAATAAAAAGAAATATAAAAATTTTGGTAGTTATAAGTTATACTTAATAGTTAATACAAAATAAAAAAAAGGTAAATACTACGTCTATATAAATATTAAAATTTACCAATACTCTTCACATGGTTAAATATAAATAATCAAAATATAAATTTAATAAAAAAATTATTTTAAAAGATCAATTGTTAAAAAAATATATATGATAAAATTATTTATAAGTATATATAATTGAATTCAAGTTCCTTATGAGACATCGTTTCATTTCATTTGTAAATGAAAGAAAAAAAATAGCCTGAAACCCACCCCTCTCTAATCAAGTAGTACTTATGGAGATAGGAATTATTAATTCGAGTTTTATAAATTTTAGAATCATTAAAGATTTACATGTTTATTAATTTCAGGATTTCCAGAAATTAGCGAGATACATGTAAACTAACCTGAATATTCACAGTAAAAAAAAATACTTACGTAATTTTTCCATCCCTAAAACTGTTTTAACAGTCAAAGACATTCGCACAAAATTACCTGCCATGTTTTATCAATTAGAGTTAATCAAACTGGGAACGGTTTTGTATTTTGGTATCATAGCCAACGAAGAAAAAGAAGATTAGCCAAAATTCTTCAACTGATCATACTTAAACAGCTAAACCCATTATTTGAGTTTTCTAATTAGGTCTGTTTAGCATCGAGGTCGCTTGTTTTATTTAAATTATTTTTTATCTGAAAAATGATTAAATTTATATTTTTATATATATTTTTATAGTTTTAATGTGTTAATAAAAAATAATATATTAACAAGAGAGAGAGAGAGAGTTAATCATTGTAGATAATTCTTTATCCACTGGCTCTGTCCAAGTCAGCATCAAAGTCCTCGGAGTTTGAACACGTGGTAATGGGTAATTTAGAGTAAAATATGGTTACTATATTGGGATAAAAAAAAAATTACATACAGTTAAGATATTTGGAAGAAAAATAAAAGAAGAAGAGGAAGTTGGGTTTGGTAGTTATACACAAGATATAACCTGTTTATTTTTATGTTTCAAAAATATTTTAAAAAAAAAAAAAATTTAAAATTTTTTCTTTACTTCAAATTAATTTTCTATAGAAAAATCATGATGCTTTAAATTTATTGAAAAAACTATGATATTTAGACATAAACATACAGGGGATCAGATTTCAGAATATAATTTCACTATTGTTTATAAAGATATTCCTATAGAAATTTTCAAAATCTTGTCTTATAATAGACAATTTTTTATTTGTTAGAAAGGATTTAAAGACTTATTTTCTTTATCATTGCACTATTAATTGGAAAAAAAATCTATAGATATAAGCGCTTGTGCGACCATATTTTAGTTAGTAAACACTTTGCAACGAGAAAGATAAGAGTTTAGAATTTGGAATTACTATAGAATATTAAAATCAGCTATAAAATCACGGTTTTACATCATTTTAATCTGATTTTATCATTTCTTGATTATTTACATGATTTTGCATTATAAGTATATATTAATTTATAAAATGATACGATCTTACGAGTCAATTAGCAAATTTAATAACTTTTTTTAGTTCTTTATCACTCCAATTTCTTTATCATTAATTTTGATTTCTATGTATATTTTAATTATTATAATAATTTTTTGATATTTATTTTCTTTTATAATGTTAAAAAACTCACTGAATTGGTAAAAAAAAAATCTTATATTTTTTAATAAAAATTACTCTTGATCATTGCATGTGCTAATGTCCTATGTCATATAGGAAATTGCCACCATCATGAATCAACTTAATGTTAAAATATGAAATTTAAAATAAATAAATTTTTAAAAAGGATATAAAGCAAAAAAAAACAATTAAAAGAATGAGAAATAAATTTAACATAAAAATAAAATAAAATAAAATATTGAGAGATGAAGTTGAAAAAAAATAATTAAAAAAGAATAAAAATAAACAAATAGATAATAAAAAATAATAATTAAATTTGATATAAAAATCAAATGAAAATGAATGCTAATAGATAAAATTAATAAAAAAATTAATAAAAAAAAATAAAAATCAAATTTAATATAATAAATAATTAATAGAATACCTTTTAAAACTTTTAGGTCAGTGCAATTCCCAATGAAAAGAGAGAGAAAGAAAAAGTTTGCATGAGTTCAACCATTATGCCGCCACTGACATACATCACACTACTAGGAAGAGCGTGGGGTGAAGCTTCCAACACCACCACCAATTGGATATGGGGATACAACTCACCTGCCCCATGATAACCGCATAAGCCTCTCACTTGTTGCATATGTTTTATACCCGCCAGCCTATTTTTCTTATCTTTTTATTCCAATTGTCATATTTGTGTTTAGTTTAAATTCTATTTATTCCAATTGTCATATTTGATTGTTTTATATTAATAAAATTATATTTGTTTTATATTAGTAAAATTATATTTAATTTTGTCAAATCAAGTAGAGTCTAGTTCCCCAACATAGTACACAATGCCATTACAACTAAAATAAATAATAAAGTTAAATCCTAAATTAATCTAACATAAAAAATGAAATAAAAAAAAACGATAAAAAAAAACAATCATTGTTCCAATAAAACAGGGAACAATGATTTCCTCTTTTCAATTAGTTGTCCCTTAACATCACAGAATTCCCACATGTAACCAATTGAAAAAACTATTAAATCCAATCCTAAAAATATCAAATGCATAAAGGTCAACTTGTGAATAAACATAAATGAAAAGGAAAAAAAATAATCTTTCTCCTACCCTTGGAATTTAGTCTCTGAAGAGAGCTGAAAAAAGTTTGAATATTTATCAATTATTCAATTTCACCACTTGTAACTTTAATTGTTTTATATTAGTAAAATTATATTCAATTTTATCAATTTAAGCATCAACCAACCAAGAAAGAGCCGGATTTGTTACTTGACAGAGCAAGGACACAATCCAATGACAACCAAAATAAACAACAAAGTCAAATCCCAAATTCATCAATAGAGTGAAGAACAATGATTTCCCCTCAGTTTGTGAACTTCAAATATCAAAGCAAACTTTTCGAGGGAAAAACACTACAGCAATTGCGAGAAAAGCAACATTGAACGGTGAACAGTGAGTCCTCTACTTGTTTTAGTTTATTACTTAATAATAATAATAATACCAATAATAAATATTAATATTAGTTATTAATCAATGTAATGTGTAACATTTAATGTAAGATGTAATATAGAACTTGTTCTTGGTTTTGAATTAAACGGTCAAGACAACTCTGAACAACTAGAATGGCCCCACAGACTGTTAGCAAACTTGTATACAGTTCTGATTGGAGCGCTGCATTCCCATACCAAGGTCTTTTCAGTTGTGCATGCGAGCGGTTTCTGAATGCTCAAGTTTCAAGCCATGTTAACGTTCCCATGACCAAATATTTACTTGGAAGTTCCCCTGCTGTTGGGGAAAGGTATGTAATTTTTCTCCTGTAAGGTTTGTTTAGGTGTAGCAAGGATTAAAACTACCAGCAAATCACACAATAAAAGGCATCCAGCAGGTCAAAAGCTACAAAATCTAACCTTTGAAGATCAATGTCCGTGACGTAGATGAATCCAGCAATGTTACTGCATCAAAAAGGGCATAATGTGACCGCATTAGCAGGCTTAGATAAGTCATTTCATTAGTTTTCACAGTGAATACTGTTGAAAGGAGATAAACATTCTTCATCGTTTGGTTCAAGTCCTAGCATCATGGAAAATTTATAAAAAATGGTGAAACTAAATGACCAGGTACAAGAATCAAGGAAAATTTTCTATAGGACTTGGGTCTGACATTCCCATTTTTGCAACATAAAAGTTCAGTATAAATAACTGATTTACCAAAAGAAAGGGAACAGATTAGGATCAAAAGAACAGATTACTTGGATCTGATCTTTTTTCTTGTGATAAAATTACTGTTTTATAAAAAGAAAAAGAAAAGGAAAGATTACCTAGAAACAATTTGATCAGGTTCTTGGGCATACGAAACAGCAAGAACAACATGGAGCAGATCTCGATCAAAATTAACGGGTGCAACTCGCAGAGGGTTGGCAACAGGGTCAGCCCCAATTGGCAGAGCTGATCTTGGGGCTTGTGGTCCGCCACCAATTCGATACACAAACAAATCATTAAAATTTGCAATATTTGAATGTGGAGAAAGATCATTTGCAATGCCATAGAAATATTCCTGAGAGAAAGAGCAGGATACCAGCCTTGTTAGTATAGATAGGAAATGAAAAGGCAAAACAGCAGCATATAACTGAAGTAAGCAAAGTACTAAACACAAGAATTATCCCAAATCCTGGTATCAAATGATAATAATCTTACGTTAATAAAACAGAAGTAAAACCAACAATAGATGCTATAGAATGTGTGTGAACTTTAAGGATATCTGTAAAGTTATGAAATATGGGTAAAAATCAAAAGTAAAAATTTATGTCCATAAACACTGTCTTTACCCTAATCCTGTAACTTCTAGACTTCTGGCGGAATTTTGAACTCCTGGAAACAACACCACCTGACTTTTGAAGTTTCAGAACATCCACATTAGGCTTGCTCTTTAGCACATCCCGGAGCATGCTGAAAAGCTTTTCCTGTGTAATGATCAAATGGAATGCTGTAGAAATTCAAGGAATGATCCAGGAGTACAGATGAAGTTTACCAATAACTTTAAAGGTTGGATTTCACTGCTAACACAAGCACATGTGGGCAAGTCAATGCATAATTTATTGTTGCTAATCCTAAATTACAAAAGAAAAAAATTATCTGACATTAAGAACTATAACCATTATGAATAGATTGAAATAACAAATGAATCCAAAGAAAAAACATAAAATGATTTGTAATCTTTATTTGATAATGATGAGATTACATGGGCCTTTAACAGTGCTTGGTCGTGGCATAGCTAGAGATTGAACCATCAATCAACTACTCATATATAAAAGGGGCAATGAAGTTGGAGCACATATCAGCAAAAAAGGAAAGTCTAAAATAGAAAGTGAGAAAAGAAAAAAACAGAACTGTGCAGTAAACCATACTGTTGTTTGGGAAGTTGGCTTGATTAGAAGTGGAAGTGTCTATTTAAGATAGTACCTGAGATTGAATCCTGCTCAAATGAAGACAGAGGAAAGCAACAATGCTCAACAAACAGAAGAGCAAACACATGATTCAGAATAAACAAATGCAAACACGATCAAAAGGAAGTGAAGAATGCCTAGAAAAGGCATGGTATGAGAAGTAGGGGCTAGCAAATATGCAACTTATCTGAAATAAAATAAGAAACTGACATGCCCGCTGCTTCAATGGACTGAGAACAGATTAGGAAATGCAATGAGGTAAAAAATACAGCACCAAGAAAGACTCGCCACCTATGAGGTGAGCAACCTCTAGAAGAAGGGTAGTGGACAGGAGAACTGAAGATCAGTACAACCAAAACTTGGACAGAGAGGAAATGTTCCGCAGACATCACCTTAAGTGGATTGGCCAAAGAAAGGGGCCAAAATAGTCTTCGAAGTGAGAGCAACTCAAGAGAAACAAGAAAAATTGAATTGGGAGATTTTGCAGCCCATATAGCAAAAAGGTTTGAAGGGGCTAACGATTCATCACAATTGACGGTTTTGGCCACAGTAGACACTATGCAGTATTTCCTTTCTAAACAGTACAAACTTGCTTACTCTGCTCAAGAAACAAAGATCTAGATCTATAAAATACTAAGATGTACTGTACAGTTCTTATGATAGTTCTTTGTGAATAAATTACAGCAACTTTTATAATAAATAAATAAATAAATAAAAATATGAAAATGCCAGTATGCCAGTAAAGAAGGCATCTCAAGATTTTAGCCTAATAGATTGTTTTTTATGAAAACCAAAGAACAAATTGGTAAGTTCAATTACAGAATCACTGTAACAACATAAAGATGCTTGAATCAGGAATGCTTTACAAATGTGCTTACATATATTACTCACGTCATTGTCCAAATTATATTTTAAAAGGAACATAGAAAATAAAAAATGACTAATGAATTACCTGACCCAAAACCAAGACCACATTAGCATTGAATGTATCAATTGCATGAAGAAGCAACTGCAGGATAAGAAAGCATACTGTTAAACAGGCTCCAAAAGTGTGATAGTAACATTACCATGATAAAATGAAGCATCAAAATTTATCAGTATAAGATCTCAACTCCATCACCTCATAGCCTACACCTTCTATCCATCCCATTGTGTTGATCACCATGCCTGAAGCACGAGATTCAGCATTTCCAGTAAATTGTCTTTCCAATATTTGAGCAAGCTCCTTTACAAGTGCTTTGTACAGATCCACATTTTGGCTGAATAATAAGAAAGAATGTTAATTGAAGTACAATATGTGTTAGTCTGTATGCAGAGAGTTGGTTTCATTGTTTTCAAATTGGAACCAAACACCAAACAGGTGAAGGCAATGGCTATGTCTATGAATTTAGAGTAGAAATGGAAAAAAAAAAAGAACTTAAATTGCCATGACATCAGAACCTTAATATCAGTAAATTATCTAAAATTGTCAAAATATGAGATAGAACCTTGAAGTGAAGATGATCTTCATGTTCTCAACATTCATGCCATATGACACTTGCCATTACTTCAAACTATCAATCAAAGGCAAATTATGAAAAAGCTTAAAGGGTGTCTAAATACTATTTCTTTGTTTCTCATCCCATTTGAATCCAGAATTGTTCCCTACTCTCTTATAACAGCTTTAATGTTAAGCACATAGCTTCCATTACCAAAAAAATATTAGAATTATGTTATTGGTGATACAAAAAATGGGGGACGAATTCTACAGGCAGAAAAGCAGCAAATATTTGGATCCTAAACCTAGCAGATGTAAAATGATATGTACCCATGAAAACAGCTAAACAATTTTCCAGCCAAGGCCAAAATAAGAAAGCATGATGATGTGCAAATCCACACTCTCACTAAGTTCTAGAACAATCTTCATCACTCAGACTAAGGAAAAAAACAATCCTCTTTAATATTAACACCAAACACCACCACCCCCACCCTCCCCACATTTTTTTGGCTTCTGCAACTATCTTTCTATTCAGTTTCTGTCTTCCTCCTTTCCAATCTTCTTTCCTACTTTGGTTTTTATTCTGGCATGGTTTTCTCGATCTCTTCAACTAGATTTCTTATTGCAATGCCAAGGTTTTAGGAATGCATAGGTCTCAAGCCATGGGAGCCCCATCATGTTCCTGACTTTGTTAGCAAGCTTAATAATCTAAAACAAAAACCTCAAGAGGATTCACTTTGTCATTATTGAAAATCCTTTCTTCATCTTTCTTTCTTATTTTACAATTTTGTAGTTATTTCACCTTTGCCAAGTCATTTAAACTAATCAACTTGCACAGGAATAACAGCAGCAAATATGCTCTGGTTCACAAATATACAAAGCTGCAAGATACTTACCCGGCCTAGGTTTTTGCCAGGCCGTCTCTGTGTTTTGATGAACTTTTACGAGTAAGAAGGATTTTAATTTTTCCAGCTTTAACATTTGAAAGTATTCAAATTAATTGGCAGTTCACTAATTTTCCCGGTTGGGTTTGAGAAGATGGTTGGCTATTCTAATTTTCTAACAATGCAATGCATTAATCAAGTGAGAAATGAGTAACCTGGGAGTTGTGTGGCCATAGAAGTAAACAAGAGGCATTTCAAGCGAAATGCCTTCGACTGGATCAATAGGCAACTCAATGGGGGTGGCAGCAATGCATCCAGGAGCAGTTATAGATCCTTGGCCTATATCCAAGTCCACAAAAGTAGGCTTCCAACCTTGTTTAGCTGCCCAACTGAGAAGCATCCTCGACAATGTACTCTTTCCTGAATCTGTAGGTCCAACAACAATCACCCTAGGGCCCTGAGATGAACAATTCACATTCAAAAACTTAACAACAGCAACAACGTAAAACACCAACTTTGTTCATACAATCAAACAAAAACAACAATATTAATACCTGAGAAGATTCAGGAGATGCTTTAGCCTGGTTTCTTCGTCCATCGAGCACAGCGTGCACATTTACATAACTAACCATAGGAGTCTAAATTAAATATATAAAAAAATCAGTAAATTAACAAAATAGAAAAGCTTATTATGTCAAAAAAAGAAAAAAAAAATCAGAAATGACACAGAAATGAAATTCACAAAAAGAGGCACCTCATCAGCTGTATAATCGGTCTCCGTAGAACCATCCATCTCAATTGTGGCTCCATACCAAGTAAAAACCTTTTTTTCAATAAAAATTAAATAACATTTATTCTACATTCAAATAAATAAATAAAATTCGTAATTTGAAAGGAAACTAGATTACAGCGAATTTGAAGTGAGGAGGGAAGGTGAGCCAGATTTGAGGGGGAAGCTCGGTGCCAAAGATCTCTGCGGTGCCGTTTAGGAGTCTTAAGCGAAGCGGAGTGTCGTTAGCTACTTCGATTCTCAGCTCGCTCTCTTTCTCTAACTTAACTTGCCTTGTCGTTGAGGCCGTGCCTGCACCACCGTAAGCCATGTCGATCCTTCGTCTACTCCACCACCCTGCTGCTTCTGCAGAAATGGGGATTGAAAACCTTTTCTTACAAGGGTTTTAGAAGCGGGATGGGATTTATTTATTTATGTCTTATCGGGATAACTCAGTCCCCTTTCTACATAATGAATCACAGACCAGTCCCTATACTCTATAATCTGCATAAATTAGCTCAACCTCTCAGCAGTTCAAAAACTTCAGTAGAGCCATTATATCAAACATCTGGGGTGCAAGTCTAAAAATCAACAGCTATTAGCTACAAAAAAGAACAAATTGGTTTCTTTGGCTCCTGTAAAAGAACAAAACTTTAGTTTCCTAAAATATGTAAAATTATATTAAACTGTGCAAGTGAAGAAACTTGAAATGGAATGTGTGCAAGTGAAGAAACAATATTTACCACTATTCCAAATACCTCTTTAATTTACCTCATCAAGGTAAAAGTAGATAAAAAGTTTAGCATATAAAGAAGTAAAATTGTTCATCTATATAAATGAACAGTGAATCCACACTAATTTCCCTTGATTTTTTTATTTATTAGGCTAGATAGTGGTTTGTGCTACATTTGCAGGCTAATTTTTTTTTAACATAAAAAAGATGTTAAAATGATGTAAATATTCTACATAAACCACATAAAAAAGTGAGCTTCTAGTCATTGATTTGATTAGATTTAATAAGCTCGATAAATTTAATAACATGAATAAAAAAAATACAATGATGGTAAATAAAGTGAGAACAAAAATTGAGAATAAAAAAGGTAAAAAAACCCGATCCAATCCCATCCGGGTTAGCTAAATATGCGACTTTGTTACAACACTAGAGTAATCTCGTCGAAAGCAAATCAAATAAAATTATTAAACTTAATTATCAAATAATCCAATACTGGAGGGTGAAAAATGAAAAAAAAACAATTATTTCATATAAAATTGAAAATTAAGAAAATTAAAGGAGGATAAAATTAAAAAAAATAATTTGATAAATTATTTCATATAAAATAAATAGTAATCAAAATAATAGGGACCAGATCTGAATGAGAAAATAATTTAAGGGCTGCGTTGAAATCTTAAAGGGTCAAGAGCAAAAATCAAGGAGAAAAAGAAAAAAAAAATGTCACTAACACCAAACTGGAGATCCGTTGGCCACACGCACTATTAGATCATAGAGGGGCTACAATGAAAAATAGCATTTGGTGATTGGACAACCTTGTATGTGCCACCCAAAATGCAAAAAGGTCAATGCTCCTGCGTGCAACACATGCTCCACACAATTTTTTTTAATAATTTTATATTTGTTAAATTTTCAAACAACCATTAAGTAAACATGAATATTACAAAAAAAAAAAAAACCATAAGAAAAGGAGAAAAACATCTTTAGACAACGCCTTCGTTTTTTTTATTTTAAGGTTATTTTACAAGAAAGGCCCTTTTTGCAAGTTTAATAATACTTTTACTTTTAAGGATATTAATAAAATTTTACTTGTAAAGAATATTGAAAAGACAGAAAAACCTTTGGACAAAAGCCATATTTTCTTTGTTTTTAAAGGTAATGAAGTAATTTTATTGTGCCAAAAAAATATACAAATCAATTTGTTCCTGATCAATTTGATAATGTCCAATAAATCTCTTAAAAAATATAATTTCGCTCTCAATAACAAGCTTTGTTATAGTGTTTTACTAATAGCTCTTAGTTTTTTTAATAAAAATAATAATAAAATACATACCTTTTTTTGTTTTGTTTACGATATTATGAATTATTATAACAAAAACTAAAATAGCTCAGTGTCTTTTTCACTGTTTGCCTAGACACAGATTATTGCGGATTGAAGCAATGTAATGACAGAATTGTCATTGCCAAAGAAACCTTCTAAGCATGCAATTGGGGGTAAGATTGTCTTTTCATGTGATATATTTGGCATTGAAAGAATGATGGAAACAAATTTGTCTGCTTGGGTTTTTTTTAGCTACAATATAAATATTGATTTGCTTTTAAGGGCACAAAATTTTAACATTTAGGTTAAGGGTTTCTTTTGTCTTTTTTTTTAAATAAACAATGAAGATACAACCATGCTCCTGAAGGGGGGAAATATGCATGTGTTAAAGGGGCTTTTTCCTCTTTCTCTTTTATTGAAACAGTTCAAATACGAAATTACACTTGGATTTCAACAAAAACAAAGCTACATGTAGGGGTGTTTTTGTCGTTTTCATATGGTTTTATTATAAATATCATATGGAGTTAGGGGTAATTTGATATTTGTATATATATAAATTATTATTTATATTCATAAATGGCTAATGTGTGCTGAGCGCGTGCCAACAGGTAGGTATTGCTCGTACTATTTGGGTGGCGCATGCAGTCCCAAAACAGAATCAAGTGTTGCTTTACAGAGAGAGACGTTTGATACGCCTCGTCACCCCAGGCATAATGGCAATGCGTGTGTGCCAAGGCGGCCCATAAAGGAGCTCCAGCCGGGGGTTTTTCCCTCCCTCCCTCCCTCCCTCCCCTCTCTCCTCTTAGAAAATCATGCTGCCCATTGCAAAAAAAAAAAAAAAAAGAAGATTTGAATATTTGTTTGTTAAGTTAACTTTAGTCCTCATTCTTTGCCAGATCAAATTAAAGTGGGTCAAACATGTATGCTAGAACCAAGTACTGTGAGTTTAATATTTTGCCATACACAAGGCGTTTGGACTTGGCACTAGCCACGTCCAAAGTTCTTGGACTTGACGGGCTGTCAAGTCCAAAGTAACATGGTCCAGGCATGTTTGTTAGACCCAAGTGTTTGGCTTACCAAGCCCGCAAGCGCCGGACCTGGTTCTTTTTTTATATATTCTTTTTTTTAATTTTTTACTTTTTTAAAAAATAATGCATTATTTGCATATATTTTTTCAAATAAATTTTTGGTTTATGTTTGAATTAGATTGTGCATTTAGAGAAGTAAGTATGATTCATCTGTGGTTTTTTTTTTAATTTTATATAGATTAGTTTTTTTAATATTGATTTTTTATAGGATTTTTCATAAATGTAGCCTTGCATTGTTTTTTTTTTTTTTTTATTGTTCAATAAATTTTATGTGTTATGTGCAGCCATGCATTATTATTTTTTATAATTATTATTCAATAAATTTTATATGGGTTTGGCAAGCATGGTTGCCAGACCCAAAACGCTTGGGTTTCTTATGGGTTTTTTTTCTTAATTTTATGTAGATTAATTTTTTTTCATATTGATATTTTTATAAGATTTTTCGTATATGCAACCTTGCATTGTTTTTTTTTTTTAATTATTGTTCAATAAATTTTATGTGTTATGTGGACCCTTGCATTCTTTTTCATATATATAGTTATTGTTCAATAAATTGTATGTGTGTGTCGGTTTCTATTACAAATTTTATGAGTTTTTCTATTATAAATTTATTTTAATAGAGGAATTTATTAAACATGACCAAGTAAATTACCCGTGTTGCAATGTTAGATATCTTGATTTTTATTTTTCGCTTGATTTTCTCAATTTTATTTTTGTTTATTATTGATGAATTTTTTTTATTACTTTACAAAATGGTTACTGGGTTGTTTAATTAGATGCATGGATAAGTTTTTCGATTTACATTTAAGAGTTTTTGTGATGTGTGTGTGTGGGGGCATGTAGAATCTGGTGGAGAAAACTATTTGGCCAATGTTTTCCAAAAAGTTTAAAGGTTTTAGATGCTTTTAGGTTGCTTTCTCTTGGGGAAAATATTTATCTTCTAAGATGAGTGTTTGAGGTATACCATACTCATTTTATATATTGGGTCCAAATACATAGATGAATACTTAAAATGTGTTTGTAGACACTTAACTAGGTTATTCATGTTTTTGAAATAACAAAGAGTTGACAAATATTTGCTACTCTTTATTTGTTAACTGTTGTTAAGACTGTACTTCTCACTTAAAAGTTGAGCTTTCAATTTTTTTTTGTTTATTATGTCATTTTTTGTTTGAATTGCTTAAACAATATTTATATTAGATTAATGTTTCTTTACACTTTATAATTTGATTCTTATATAAAATTTCAGACAGTTTAAACAAGTTTTTTACATGTTATTTATTCATTGTTTTAAAGCCAAATTATATACTTTTTAATGCTACTAACTCTTGATTATATGCTTAAAAAGCATTTTTTTATCTTTTAATTGTCACACAATTAAAAGCAACACCTGCGGCAATGTGCCGACAACCTATACAGTGAGATTTAAAACAGCCTATCCGAAAATAAATACAGCATCTTCCTTTCCGTCTTTAAAATTTTATGTGTATTTTTAGCTAATTATAGTTTCTATATACGTATATTATTTAACTAATTTATTTAATTGATTGATTACAATTAATTATAAAATATTAATTTTGTTGTTTATTAAATAACTCAAATACTTATAATTAAATTAAAATTTTTAATTTTTAATTATACAAAATATTTTTTAATTGATATTTAACTAATTTATTTAATTGATTGATTACAATTAATTATAAAATATTAATTTTGATTTTTTATTAAATAACTCAAATACTTATAATTAAATTAAAATTTTTAATTTTTAATTTTTAATTATACAAAATATTTTTTTAATTGAACTTAAGTAAAAATTAGAGACATAAATTAATTATCTTTCAAGATTTAATAATTAGTAGTTCGGATAAACTTATATAAATCTTAAAAATAATAATTACTAACAAATTTTCACTTAAAATTATATTATTATAAACCATTATTAATTTAAACAGCTCATTTCAATAATTATTGTGAATATAAATTAATAATATATATATATATATATATAAATGTTTTTATAAATCATTGTTTTAAAATAAATCTTTCATTTTTTAATAGTATTAGTTTCTGTACAAAGGTTTTAAAAATACCTAAGATAATATTAAAAAATAACCTATAAAAAAATTAACTAATAATCCAATTTAGTAATATGATAAATTATAATATAATGTAATTATTTCCAGATTTTAATATTTGATGCTTTTTTATTGGCTTGTTTTGGAGCCTTTTTAGATTTTTAGGATTAAAGTAATTAAAATTAAATAATGGGGAAAAACATATGTAATCTTAAAACTAGTAATTACTAAAATAATAAGTCTCAAATTATAATATTATGGGCCTTTTTTATTTTAATTATATATATAAATTTTATAAATTATATGTGTAAGAAATCTTGCCTTTTTTTTGCTTAATAATATCATGTTTTTTGTCCAAAAGAGTAAAAAAGAACACAAGACAATAACAAATAATTATCTATAAAAATTAAAAATGATTCAATTTAAAAATTGTATAAATTTCAATTTAATCTGATTATTTTCAGATTTTAATACTTCATGTATCTTATTGAGTTGTTCTTAAATTTTCTTACTCTTTTTGATATTCAAAATAAAATATCATTATTGTGATATATAATTCTCGAATTATTTATATAACTTATTTTATATTATTCAGTGTTTTATATGGTGTATAAATCAAAAAACAATAAAAAAATGGATTAATCTATATTTTAGTTTCATTCTAATAAATAAATAATTTTATTTTAAATAATTTATTAATATTAATTTTTTTAATTATAGGTGGATTTGAATCTACTTAGTATTATGTTGTTAGAGTACAATATTGAATCAAAATTTCAAAAGTTTGGAAGGAATTTGTGATTTTATGTACAGTTATTGATATCTCCAAAATTGTCCCTTCTCTTGTTTGAAGCCCGGCCTGCTTTAAACTCCATTAAAGCCCAAAGAGCGAAAGGTACACGAAGCAACTGACACTCTAATGGTCATGATTGGACTTCATTTATTTATTGTTTTTAATGTATTGACCACGACAAGTTCCCAGAAAACAGCGTAAGTAAACCACCAGGAAGATTCAGAGCAAGTTCATCTTTGGTCTCAGGCGCTCCTTTCTTTGCTGCTGCCATGAAGAGATTTGGAAATATACATTCCGCGGCTTCTCACTTTTTATTATTCAATGGATAGACTTTTTAGAAACATCTTCCATGGTAATTCTATGTAGTTTCTTGGAATGATCTCAAAACATCCATTTATATAAGAGCAAGTTATAACATGAGTCTGCCACCCAGATAATTAACCAGCTTCTTTTCCAGCTAATCTTTGCTGCCACCCCGACCAGAAATTCATCAAATTTTCAAAAATGTTGCCAAATCATTTCCATGGCGAAAACCCAACTTCACTTGCTAGAAACAACTGCAACGTTTGCAGTGAAAGCCTGAGATTTACACAATCTATTGCATACTTTTACCTCACATTCAATAGCATACGCACAATATGCCGTGCATACATGCACAATGACATCCCAATGGTAGCATTTATAGTTTTTGCCTACTTCAGTTACTTTATCGTAGACCACTGCTTAACCGTGTTTAATCGACTGCCTTCCGACGAAGAATCACCAAAGAAAGAGCTGTTGAAAGTTACAATATGGAGCTTAACATCAGCCATAATGTTTGGCTTTGCATATCAGTTTTCAACATTTATGGGCCCGACTGTGGTTCTCCTCATGTATGGCATTGCGATTGTGAGCAGTGCAATTCTCTTCTATGCCCACTTCATTTATGATGCCCAACGTGGTTACAAGGCTTTCTGCAGTGTTAAGAGCATCAAAATTCTCCAGTTTCCTGCTCCTGCTGACAGGGATGTCGATCCTGATATCAAGACGTTAGAAGAAGTCTAAAGCCTGGAGATCAATTCTGGCAGAATCTCTGTTGGTGCAGTAGCATGCCTAATATTCATGCATATATGCCAATTGCCGAGAATAAGATATACTCTGCATTTACGGGACTTGGAGAGTGCGTGTGTTTCGTTGAGTGTGGATCACTATTTGAAGGATTGGAGACTCCCACAAAAGGGTTTTTAGCAGAAATTAGTATGGTTTGCGCAACTTTAATTCAATTAATTATCATGATTTTTTTATTTGATTTAATGCTTGTTTAGAATGAAAACCTCGGTAAAAATGTGCCAACATATATGAGAGAAGTTATATTAGAAATCGCATGTTTCCCTCCGCTCTCCTTTTTATATCTTTATTTTTTTTTTGTTTCAAAAATATTTTTTTAAAAATTAATAATAATTAAATAAAAAATTTAATTTTTTTAATTTGAAAATAAATTTTAAAAAATAAAAAATATTATTTTAATATATTTATAAATAAAAAATACTTTAAAAATAACTATAACTACACTCCCAAACATAAAATAAATGCTTTGCTTTGTTCAAAATGAATAGCAAAATAAATACCTAAAAATAGTTAGGAGATTTTGAATATTATAATTTATATATGAAAACATATAGAGTGTGTGTTTGATATTATGGTGTATAGTGTTTTTTTTTAAATATTTTTTACTTAAAATATATTAATTTTTTTTTAGTTTTGATATTAATATATTAAAATAATTAAAAAATTCTAAAAATATATTAATTTAATATATTTTTTTATATCAAATACATTTTTAAAACGCATTTAATCACGTGTACACGCCTACTGAAAATGATCCAATAGTTGAAACTTAAACCCGATCGATTTGTTTTGCTGCCCTTTGAGCTAGATGAATGAAAACATCGGTCCTTGACAAACTGCTATTTTCTGCTTCTCGGACCCATCAATTATATTTTTGTAATTAACCAATTATTTATTAAATTTCATTTTACTATTCTAACCTAACTTCTAATCTTATTAGTCTATCTACTAGCTTATAATATATGTTTTAATTTATTCTTGACCCTTTGTTTTTTTCAGCATATTTTTTTTTAAAAAAAATATTAGGGGTGAGATGATAAACAACAAAAATTAAGGATCCCACAAAGTCAAGAAAAGGAGATAAACTAATCATTGACCATAAAAATTTTAAATTAGAAATTCTCATTCAAGAAAGAAATAATATAAAAATATTTCATTGTTTTTATCATTTTTATTTTTCCAGGAATCCTAGCACTATAAATTAAGATCATGGGTAGATAATAAAGACCTTAGAAAATCCTTAAAGGAGCCAACTCATTGGATGAGTTAAAATTGATTGAAATATTGATTTTGATCAAAACATTTATTTATCGCCTGTTTGGAAGTGTGGTTGTGGTTATTTTTTGAAGTTCTTTTCACTTGAAAATATATCAAAATAATTTTTTTAAAAAAATTATTTTTGATATCAGTGTATCAAAATATCTGAAAACACCAAAAAATATTAATTTAAAATAAAAAAATTTAATTTTTTAAAAAATATTTTTAAAACACAAAAACAAACAGGTCTGAGCTTCCTGCTAAATCTATATATCATAAAATTAAAGGTTAATAGAATGAAAAAGAGAATTAGCTAAGAAAAATGGAAGATATTATTGTAAGTTATAATCCTGTAGTTATTATTTCGTATGCTCTTCAATAATAAATGTGTATTATATTATATATAAGGATTAAAGGATGTCAAAAACAACTTTAAATAAATGTGTATGATGAACCCTATATCTAGAATAATGTTTCATCATATTATTTTAATATTTTTTTTATAAGTCTAACGGGAAAGAGATAAAATATATAGTTTTTAAAATTATAAATAAATTTTAAAAAATATGAATTAAGTATATAGTTGATAAAATTATAATGAAAACATTTTTTGGGAGCAATTTGGAGGAGAATTTGTTTGAAAAAAATCAGAAGAAATGGAGATGCGGGGTATCGATCCCCGTACCTCTCGCATGCTAAGCGAGCGCTCTACCATCTGAGCTACATCCCCGCCACAAATTGTGTGCGGAACATAAAATATAATAATGAAGGTTGAATTGTGAATCATTCCGAACGGACGCCCTCAGGTTGTGCTATGCTTGTTCGTTCATCAATGGAATAAAGAGAAAGAAAACCTGAAATCCCTAACGAGCAAAGCTAAGTAAATAACAAATATATCAAAAATGCTTACCAGACACTTACTAAAGCAAGCTTCAACCTGCCGTCATTTCCTCTTGAATTCTAAAACTTCTTCTCCTTTGTTAACTAAATCACTTCTTTTCTCTTCTTCTTCTTCTCCAGAATCACAAAGCCCCACCACTACTTTCGTCGACGACAAGGTTACCGATCAATCTCCCACTAGCACCTCCATCTCCATTGACCGTTCCGACCTATATAATCCACCTGGTCCAACTTCTCTTCTCATACTCGTATTCTTTTTTTTTTTTTGCGGTGTTTCTTCGGATTTGTTTTCTTTGATTTGCTTGGTTATTATTGTACTCTATTGTAGATCATTCTCATGAACCCACATCGGAGTCTGAGCTTGTCAAGCACCTTAAAGGCATTATCAAGGTGCCACCAATTTATTTTTATTGTCTTTTACAATGCAGATACTATGTTTGTTAAAATGCCTCTGTTTGTTTTTCTTCGAAAAAAGTTTCTTACAAATTAAATAGATTTTTGTTGATGGATTGATGAAAGACGTTCACTTTCACCCTAATATCGTTATCAGGAAATTCTGTAGCTTGGAACTTAGATACATGTGATTTTGAAACTCCTTTCAGAAATGGATGCTAAAATTTTCATTATGTCATCAATGAAAAGTATTGTTTTGTGCTGTTGTTATTGAAAAATTTATTGGAAGTTGTGGATGGTTTTTCAGTTCCGAGGTGGCCCAATCTCAGTGGCAGAGTATATGGAAGAAGTTTTGACGAATCCCAAGTTTGGATTCTACATTAGTCGAGATGTGTTTGGAACAGAAGGTGATTTCATTACATCTCCTGAAGTAAGCCAGATGTTTGGTGAGGTAAATGAGTTTCTGTTGAACTTTGAAATACTTGTGTGATTGAGTAACATGGAACTTGTGAAACCTTTACGTCATTTCTAAGGTCATCGAGGCAGTTAGGGAGTCATTGTACTGAAAGAGCATTTGTAGTTGTTTGATATTCAATTCTGGTTACCTCAATTGTTAATTCTTGGTTGATTGCTATCCGAGGAAATAATTTAACCCTTTTGATGTAATATCAGATGGTTGGTGTATGGGCCATGTGCCTTTGGGAGCAAATGGGACGGCCAAAACAAGTGAACCTAGTTGAGCTGGGTCCAGGACGAGGAACTCTGATGGCTGATCTTCTGCGTGTATATCACCACAATTCTGATGATACTAGTGAAATAAGTCAGTGCTTTAAAATTTTTAAGTTATTCGGTTTTTATTGAATAAGCATGCCTTTTCATTGTAGGGTGCATCCAAGTTTAAGAGCTTCACAGAATCGTTGCATGTACACTTGGTAGAATGTAGTCCTATGTTACAGAAGCTTCAGCATCACAACTTAAAATGTTTAGATGAAGACGTTAACGGTGATGGTGTTGAAAAAAGGACCATCAGCACGTTGGCAGGGACACTTGTGTCATGGCATGCTTTGCTAGAGCAGGTTCCATCAGGATGTATGTAGTTATATTTTAAATTTCCTCTAGTTGAAATGTTAAGTATCAGACTTGTATTGTTTGAATGGAATGAGTTCTTAATTTTATTTTAGTTTCAAATTTTTGGGATAGCAGTTTATTTTCTTTTTCCAACATTGTAAAGTGACAGTTTGCTTTTTCTCTGATTATCATTCATTGTGATGTTTCAGTGCCATCAATTATCATTGCCCATGAGTTTTACGATGCTCTACCTGTGCATCAGTTTCAGGTTAGTCTTATTGATTTTCTTGGTGTCACTCTGCCCTAAAAAAAATGGTGCAGGTTACAGTTAATTAGTACTTGTGTAATCCGTTATTTGCATAAATCTGATATTTAGGATCCTTTCTGCAAAATGCTTAATGCATTTTCTTTTCCTGAACTCTAAATAGTGTTCATTATCTTTGAATTTTGAGCAATTTGGATCTTGTTTTCTTGATTTCCATATTCCTTCTCTTTCTACCTATTCTTGCACTTGTACTAGTTGAAATATTAGAAATATTAAAATAATATTTTTCCATATTACTCAAGCTTCTTATTGACTTACTTATTAGAAATATTAAAATAATTTTATAGAAAGGATAGGATAAATATCACTGAAATATAATGAGAGAAGAACAGAAAAATACAATGGGCTGAGCTATCTCAGTTTGTTTCTCAACATGGAGGTTGCAAACTGATAACATGTTCTCCTCTGTAATTTTGGTCTCATCTTCTCTATAATGGAAAACTTTACCGTAAGTTGTTATATTGCTCTATCTGTGTAGCCAGTTCTAAGTCATAATTCAAACTTTTACTTTGCATTCATCCCATAACTGGAAGAAAGATATTTCAAATTACTCTCCCTTGGTTTATCTTGTCTTCGGTTTTTGGCCGTCATATTCTTTTCTTCTCTCTTCTCACCAATCAGTCTGATTGACAACACCTGCAGAGAGCTTCTCGTGGCTGGTGTGAAAAAATGGTTGATGTTTCGGAAGATTCAATGTAAGCATTTGTAGTTTAATCTTAGAGATATAATCCTTTTGCAGATAATTGTAGATTGATATTTCTTATGTATATCGTTTAGGTTCCGTTTTGTTCTATCCCCACAGCCAACACCAGCAACTCTATATTTAATGAAGCGCTGCAAGTGGGCTGCACCTGAAGAAATAGAGAAGCTTAGTCATATTGAGGTTTGCCCCAAAGCAATGGATTTAACACATGCTATTGCTGACAGAATAAGTTGTGATGGAGGAGGGGCCCTGATTATTGACTATGGCCTAAATGGAGTAGTCTCAGATAGTCTGCAGGTGAAGACTCTTACCATTGTTTTTGGTGCAAGTGCTTCCATTATGTCTGTCGGACTGCATGGTTTATCGATGTGATTGTAAACATTTTCAATTATCTGTCCACACAATGTTGGAATACTTGGGCATTTATGACCTGTACTGTTGCATTCCTTCATGTTCTATTATGTTTCTTCAAACTTTCCTCAGGGATAGAAAGATTGCACTGTTGACCGAAGGTTTGCATTCATTTGGGTTTACTGTCATTGCATTGAAAACTTTGAGTGCTGGTTTGAGTCAGTCTATTTCTCTAGACCCTTCTATTCTTTCCCTTACTACATCTGTGCAGGCAATTAGGAAACACAAGTTCATCAACATACTCGATAATCCTGGGTCAGCTGATCTCAGTGCATATGTCGATTTTGCTTCCATCAGGCACTCTGCTGAGGAAGTGTCAGGTATGGTTATACATCATTTTGGATTTACGTCGTTTCTTTTAGAACTTGAGTGCAGTTAAAAACAGGATTACTAAAAGAAAAATAGTGGAAACTAATTCGTTTATTACATGACGATTTTAGCCGATATCTCTGTCCATGGACCAATTACTCAGTCCCAATTTCTTGGTGCTCTCGGCATAAACTTCCGAGTGGAATCATTGCTGCAGAACTGCACAGATGAACAAGCTGATTCCCTGAGGACAGGATACTGGCGTCTGGTAGGTGAAGGTGAAGCCCCATTTTGGGAGGGGCCTGATGAACAGGTGCCCATTGGAATGGGTACTCGGTATCTGGCAATGGCCATCGTGAACACGAAGCAAGGTGTTCCAGTTCCATTTCAATGAAGTTTGAACTACAGCATGATTTTTCACGTTTTGTATTCTGCATTTGTAAATTTGTAACAAATGCAGCTTTAAATACACCTGCAATGCTTGTGTGTTTTGAAAAACCTAGTTCGTTTGAAACTCTTTTAAATAAAAAAACGCTATTGAGGGTGGAATTAAAAAAAAATAATTTTATAAATTATTTCAAATAAAAAAATAGAAATTAAAAAACTGAAGATCAAATTTTCCGGACAAAAAATTAAAATGAGATAAAACTGAAAAAATAATAATTAATTTTATTTATTATTTTAAATAAAATAAATAATAATAAAAAATATGGATAAAATTTGATAGATAAAAAATTTTAATTAAGAAAATAAGAGAAAAACAAGTTATAATAAAAAGAATAAGGATTAAAATTGATATAAAAATTAAATTAACTTAAATTTAAAAAGTTGAAATTGAAGAAAAAAATATTCAAAATAAAATAATTAAGTATCAAATTTTATATAATTACCAAATAAAAAGTTTTTTTGAAATATTTTTATAATTTTAGGAGGTGTTTTTGATTGAAAACAAAAATAAATATATTTTCTAAAAGTATTTTCATTAATAAACTTTCCAGAAGCTACCAAGATGCAAGAAAGGTAAGGTGGGTACAACCATAAGGAAATAATTTTTCCATTATTGAAATTAATAAGAACCATTGGATGGGTTCGTTCAATCCTAGTCGTTAAAGTTAAAAATTTAATAAGTGAGTTACCAGATAAACTAGTATGATATTTTAGACATTCTAGATGTTCTTAACACTTTAATCCCAATACTTCATTTCTGTCCCATTTTAGTCCTTGCCTCTAATAATACAAAAAGAGAGAAGGAGTTGCGAGCGAGAAAAAATAGCTAAAAAATAAGTCTAACTTCTAAAGCCAGCTGTCCTAATTTTCCAGTCAACGGAAGTCATCAAAAGTTGGAAAAGGACATGTCACGTCGCCTCACATCATCCATCACTTCTCTAGTTTTTTTTTCTTTTTTAAATCATTTTAAAGCTAGGTCGTGCCATCCAGGCCCAAAAAAATCAAACTTGGCGTGCGCAGACCAGCTCTTTTTCTTTCCTTTTTTCACATTTTTTTTAATTTCTTTTAAAACCCTCTTATTTTTTTTAATTGAAAAGTCATTCATTGATTTTTGTTTTCATTTTAAAAATTATAAAAAATATTTTGTATTTTCATTTTTAATTGAAATATATTAATATATAGCGTTATAATCTATCGAGTGAATTGAAATAATTATTTTATTTTTACCTTACAAGCCTCAAATTGATTATTTTATCAAGAAATAAAAATATTCTCCAAGACTATAATCATTAACATTGAATTAAAATTTTTTTGCTTGGGGAATTGTACTTTTTTTTAATAAAAAAAAATTGTATTATATTCTAAGAGTTCTTTATGGAATCTCTAAAAAAAAGTATTCAATTAGATTGATTTGTTTAGTAAATTCATTTAAAATTGATTATTTTTAGTAATATTCTCCAAGACTATAGTCATTTGCTGCTTTGAATTCAAATTTGATAAATATTTTATAGGTTGGATTTATTTGATGAACCTTTTCATCTTATCATAAATAAATAATCATGGCAAGTTATATTTTTTTTCATGAATTCAAAATTGATAAATATTTTAAAATATTATATTTGATTAAACAATGATAATCATCATTAAATATTCAATATCATTCAGTTTGATTTGATTTTTAAATGATTTGTCTAGAATCAAACTTTGACAAGTAAAATCTAATTTAGTTTGACTATAGTTGAGAGTGAGGAATTCACTCGACTTGACCCCCATTTAATTTTTAACTATTATTAAAAAAAAACTTTTATGGAGTTGTAGTTGTTTTTAATATAATACATGGATTTTTTATCTTATAATTCGCAAGGGATACTTATGATTTTATAAGTGTAATTGAAGTTTAAAATTTAATTTTAGATATTTTTTAATTGATTAAAAAAATAAATTAGAATACTCAATTTGATCCGATAGGGTTGGAGGTAGAGGAGGAGAAAATTTAGATATTAAGGGGGAGTGGGTGAGAAAATTTGGGGAGTGGGTGAGAAAATTTTGGCTCCAACTTAACGCTTTGTTATCCCTACTTCCAACTCTAGATATTAACTTAATATTAATAATCAAAATCAATAATTGAACAAAGTATTAAATTATACCATTTTTTCTTTGTAATATCTTATTATATTTATTTTAAACATATTATCAATTAACTTTACAAGAATAATTATATATTTACAACATTTATCGGTGTTATTATCGAATGATTAACACCAAAAATAATTATATTTTAACGTTTGATAAATTTAATTTTTTTTTATCATAATATAATCAAAATAACTTATTTCTTTTAAATTAAGATTTCAAATTAATGTTTATAATAAAAAAACTAAATTCTTTTAATCTAGAGGGCATTTGTTTTGCATAAAACATATAACAAGAAAATACGATGATAGTGAAATGATAATAATTTCTTTTAATAATAATAATGATGATTGGAATATATGAAATAAAAATGATGATGGTCACGACAACAACAACAGCAAAAAAAAACTGGTGGTGGTGGTGTAATATGAGTGGGGTGGTTATGATAGTAGTGATAAGGAGATTATGGTTTTGGAGAAGGTTGTGGTAGTCATCGTGATGATAATGAATTGATGGTAGTAGAAATAGTTGTTTAATGTCTCTAAAATATTATAAAAATTCGTGAGTTTAAAATATTTTGTTAATAAATGAACTAAAGAAGTTAATTGTAAAATATTTTATGTAAAACAATTAATTTTTTTTTGTAATTTTTTTTATTTGCAAAACAATTCCCCCTTTAATTTGTTATTTTATTTTTTAAAGATGAGTTGAATTTTATTAAAAAAAACATAATATCAAATATATGATTTTGAGTTTAAATTATACTCATAAATAAACTAGTGTAATTATTCAACAATTACTTTGTCGAAGAAGAGCTCCTACCGCACGCATATACTATTAAATATCAAGAAGGAATTCAATTTTATATCTCTAATTTTTATCTTAGCACAGTTAAAATTAATTCTATATGTTTCAAATATTTTAATTTAATAATAAAAAATAATTAAATAAAGAAATAAAAATTCATTACACATCAAGGATTTCAAAGCTCATACAAAAAAAAAAAAAA
>Ga0325404_1000751_pt1 | contig 32983 bp, 16 predicted proteins | sample PopdelMetagenome_18_FD_205664 | JGI IMG/M metagenome (GOLD analysis project Ga0325404, IMG submission 205664) | Populus deltoides microbial communities from Bellville, Georgia, United States - Xylem-Control-R1 | ecosystem: Host-associated > Plants > Phyllosphere > Stem > Wood/Secondary xylem...
ATATTTCAAAACCGTAATATTAATTAAATGTCGCAGTTCAGAACCGCGACATCAATTAAATTTCATTAGACATCGTAGTCATTCTATGAAAATTCCAGCAACAAGTTTCCATTTATCTAAATCTAGCAAAAAAATGGTTATTATGAGATTTATTATTTAGTTTGTTAATATTATATTTAATTTAGTTAATGATTTTAGAGGGTAAGAAAATATCTATTTTTAACAAAATTTGGGAATAGAACCATAACTAAAATTTTGTCCGATTTAAAAGTATCTACAAAGAACCACAATAACCAAACAAATAAATTTTTACATTTTATAATCACAAGTAGCCTAAAAAATGCAAATAAGTAAAATATATACATGCAAAATGAATCTTAAATACTTAAATAATAAAACATTTTAGTAATTGAAATCCCAAAATATATCAACAACTTATCTATCTATATGTCTATGTCATTTAATAGATGATCCAGGCTCATCAATTGCACAACTGCATTCTCCTCTTACTCTTATCTAAGTGATCTTGTTCTCAATCATGGTATCATCAAGAGTTAACTTCTCTTCAAAGATATCAAATCTATTGTGGCAAACATTTAATCATCAATATGTATAAGTGTATCCTCTGTTTTCTTTGTTAATATTACAAAGCAAAGATATTGCATCTCGACCCTCTTGTAGCAACAAGTCAAACTAATATTAATAAAATATTAATATTAAATTAAAAATATCAATAAATAAAACTCAATGTTTAACATATATTAATTCTAAAAAAAATTGATTACTTATGATATTTTGTATTTACTAGGCTTGTTGCTCGTATTGCATGTATATAGGTGGAGGGAATTCCTTGGGATCCGGTGTAATGACCCGACATGTGATACTCATATACTGGTTTGTTGCTCATATTGTATGAATATAGGTGGAGGGACTTACTCGAGATCCGGTGTGATGACCCAACATGCGGTACTCATATATTAAATCGGATTTTGATCAATTAGATATAATTTTAACTAAATTGTATTATTCCAACCTTAATTGATAAAATTCATAGCAAATTCAATCAAATTACCAAAGTTTAACACAAAAGCATACTCGACAAAATTTAAACATAATTCATGATATCAAATATAATTGATATTTTCATGCTTAATTGCATTAATTAAACTCAAAGTCATAGCAAATTAAAACAATTCAAAGAAAATATCAAATTCAGCAACTTATCCACAATTCAATGCAACATATAATTTCTCAAAATTCTAACGCAATCATACTTTATTACATGAAATCATCAAGTGTAGTTGATAACATATTAGCCAATTCCAACAATCTACATAAAATTTCTAACTCAACAACTTATCCAAAATACAAAGCAATACATAATTAATTGAAATAATTAATTTAATTTATTTTTATATTCAACTATATCAAATCAACCCTAATTGATGATATTCATAGCTAATTTATCTTTAATTTAATAAACCCTAAATTCAATCTCAACCTTAAACAATTAATGATTTCATTTCAACTAACCAAACACAAAATCATAGCAGTGTATTATGTTTACTTTGCTTGTAGGACTAGAGAAAAGGTTATGGCGATGGTGACAGCAACAGATTTCGATAAAGAAAACATTCTAGAATGCTTGGAAACTAAGATGAGTTTGATTTTTAAGTGTTTCAATGGCAAAAAAAAACAAGTGATTGGTAGGGTTTCTAGAGAGAAAAAGGTTGTGCACAATGGTTTTGAGAGAGAGAAGAGGGGGAGATGCGTTTATATGTGTTCTTCAATCAAAAGATAGGTTTAAATATCACATCATTCCACACTTTTAAAGTGTGAATGTTAAGTTATCATAATTCTGAAATGCGACATATTTAATTATTTTTTTTCTAAAATATAACAACTATTATGGGTCTGTTTGAGATTATGGTAGTGGTAGCGATTCAAAGTGTTTTTCGCTTAGAAATACATCAAAATAAAATTTTTTTATTTTTAAAAAATTATTTTTAATATCAGCACATTAAAACGATCTAAAAATATATAAAAAAATTATTTTAAGCAAAAAATAAATTTAAAATTTTTGATTGTATCACGTTTACAAATATTCTATATCGCGCTTGTTTAAACTTCTGTCAAAAAATTTAAATTACTATGCTAATTTTTTTAAAAAAAATCAGTATTTTATACTTGAGTGATTCTCTATGTAGATAACCCTCTGTCTACGGCCACTGTTTCAAAGAGAGCTGAATTTTCAGTTGACACATATGTCATGTGATTTATGGAGTGCTCTTGACGTTTCTGTTCATAGTTTTACTTGACAAATTTTCAATCCTGATTTGAACCTTTTTGTATCTGAAAATTAAGAGAGAAAAAAGGTCGGGTTTGAAGAAGAAGTAGATGTGGGCAAGGGCTTTGATTCCGTTGTTGATGGTACAAATTACATTATGAGCAAATAGTTAAGCTAGGTTGCCTACCAACATTGATCAGTTTCCCACCTCCTAGTTGGTCGATGTCCCTGAATAGTGTTTGAAGTAGAATATCTAAATCGATAACATGGAGCTGAAGCACGAATTGACAAGTCATAGCTAGCCCTAGCTGCAGGATCAGATAAGGTGGCATAAGCATTGTGGATATCTATGAAATCCTGACCATCACGATCTGAAGGAGTGATGTCTGGATGATGAAGTTTTGCCAGACTTCGGTATGCAGCCTTGATCTCAGCTTGGGATGCAGTTTGGTCGACACAGAGGATTTCGTATAGTGTATTTCTTGATGACTTTGCCTTCACCGAATCTGGACTGAGAGTGGCTGCAGATGCTGTGACTACGAAGGCCCGAATCGGAGATTCAACCCCTGGACTAAAATGGCTGGGAGAGGAGTGGGAGAGGGAGGGTTTAGGAGGTAAGAAAGCGCTTCCTAACATTCTTTTGTATAGCTTGAAAGTACTTCTTGAATGGCAGGAAACGTTATAAGTAGGCCCAAAAAGGAGAAGCTTGAGTTTGAAGGGCTTTTGAGTATGGAACAGGAGGTAGAATATCTGAGGCACTTGGATTTGGAAATGGACGAGCGTATTGGTTATAAAGAGGCAAATTAAGGAGCGCGAACAAGAGAGTGAAGCAGTGGGCGCCTAAGTTTTGGGTTTGGCAGTTTGGAGGGCTTTAGCACATGGTTTGGTGGAAGGACATCACCATGTGTTATCTTTTGTGATGGATATCTATGGATTTGCTGTTGCTTTATTTTGTGTTTGGCATTACAGGGGGTCGTCAGAACAAAACGCAAATCACACCACGCCGCATCAAATAAACAAAACGAAGCTCTCTATCCTCTCTTCTCTTCCTTTACAAGCCAGAAGAAGCAGCCAGAAATGAAAATTTTGTGCGTTCTTTGCAAGTGGGGTTATATTGTATGTTTGGTATAAACTAGGAGAGGTACCCATTTGCTTATTGCTTGACATCTCTAACCTAGCAAAATTAGGAGGAGATTTCACGTGCTTTGGATATCCCTGCCTCTTTTCAAACGCAAGTTTAGCTTTAAACACCCTAGCGTTGGATGAACATGATAAAAGTGTCTGACACTTTACACCCAAAAAAAAGAGAGTGTGACCCTAGTTTTATCTTTCTTTATGTTATGGTTTTGCTGATTTTGCAACCCTAACACAGAAATTCCAAGCATTTCCCAAATTCCAAAATCACATTTTGAGAGAGAGAGAGAGAGAGAGAGAGAGAGAGAAGCCTTAAAGCGTCTGCCAGTGGATTTGCTAGATGCCATTTCAGTGAACAAGTCACATCAGCTTTATCATTAATAATTTCAATAAAAACTTGCTGCTCTTCTAAAATTCCCTTTTAAATTATTGAGGAGAAGTCTCGATGAAACTACCCTGATTATTAATTAAGTCAGAAGTTGATGTGTTGTATGGGTAAAATATTCGAGGAGCGTGTACGACAAAAAGGTTAATTTTGGTGAGAGTTCTTTTACATGTCAGGAAATGTTATATGTTGGGTAAGTGTCCATGAGGCCATAAGAAAGAAAATCTACAACCATGAAGAGGTCCAACCTTCGATTTTTGTAGACTAAACCAAATTATATATCACATCAATTATCACTTTTGTCTTACTGTAAGATTCTCTAAATTTTAGATAGATTAACTCTTTTACAGCTCCCTTTTTTTGGCTTGAACGGGCTGGAGCTTTAAGGACATTACTCATCAATTGTAAATCTTTCATCCTGTTTGATGAGTTGCCTGGACGGACCAAAGCTTTAGAAATATGACCCACTAGAGGCATTTGGTATGGTCCGGAATTGTCCGGACAGAGCGGGCGCTTTGGAGATATAATCCATGAGATGGAACCCGGTGAGTGGCATGCGGTTCCGGGCATGTGAACTGATTAAGCGAAGATGGGTGACCTGTGGTTCCTAGCTAGGTGATCAGCCAAGGTGCAACTCAAGATTCGATACTCTTATGCGACAGGACAGGACTTTAGGAATTTTGTGTAATTTCCTGTATAGTAATAATAATCAATGATTGATGGAGCTTATACGACAGCAATGCAAAAACAATGCAGGTGCAAGAGAAATCTGTCACACATTGCTAAAGAGATGCACCCATTTGAACAAACTCAATGAAGGGAAGATTATTCATGCCCTTCTTCTCAATTCCAGATTCAGAGACGATCTTGTTATGCAAAACACCCTTCTCAACCTGTATGCGAAATGTGGTGATTTGGTTTATGCACGTAAATTGTTTGATGAAATGTCTAGTAGAGATGTTGTCACTTGGACTGCTTTGATTACTGGGTATTCTCAACATGATAGGCCGCAGGATGCGCTTCTTTTGCTCCCTGAAATGCTAAGGATTGGATTGAAACCCAATCAGTTCACTTTGGCTAGTTTGTTGAAGGCGGCTTCTGGGGTTGGGTCTACTGATGTTTTGCAGGGTAGGCAGCTTCATGGGCTTTGTTTAAGGTACGGTTATGATTCGAATGTGTATGTGAGTTGTGCTATTTTGGATATGTATGCTAGGTGCCATCATTTGGAGGAAGCCCAGTTGATATTTGATGTTATGGTGAGCAAAAATGAGGTTTCTTGGAATGCTTTGATTGCTGGCTATGCTAGGAAGGGTCAAGGAGACAAGGCTTTTTGTTTGTTCTCGAACATGCTGAGGGAGAATGTTAAACCTACTCACTTTACCTATTCTAGTGTTCTTTGTGCTTGTGCTAGCATGGGGTCATTGGAGCAAGGGAAATGGGTTCATGCCCTTATGATAAAATGGGGTGAAAAGCTAGTTGCTTTTGTTGGAAACACTTTGCTTGACATGTATGCAAAATCAGGCAGCATTGAGGATGCAAAGAAAGTTTTTGATAGGTTGGCAAAACGGGATGTTGTTTCTTGGAATTCAATGCTTACTGGATATTCTCAACATGGACTTGGGAAGGTAGCTTTACAAAGGTTTGAAGAAATGCTGAGGATTAGAATTGCTCCTAATGATATAACATTCTTGTGTGTTCTTACTGCTTGTAGCCATGCGGGCCTTTTGGATGAAGGACGTCATTATTTTGACATGATAAAGAAATACAATGTAGAACCACATATTTCACATTATGTCACAATGGTTGATCTTCTTGGTCGAGCTGGACATCTTGATCGAGCCATACAATTCATAAGTGAAATGCCAATTAAACCCACTGCTGCTGTCTGGGGAGCGTTGCTGGGTGCTTGTAGGATGCATAAGAATATGGAGTTAGGTGGTTATGCAGCTGAACGTATTTTTGAACTGGATTCTCACTATCCAGGTACCCATGTATTGCTCTATAATATATATGCATTAGCTGGTAGATGGAATGATGCTGCTAAAGTGAGAAAGATGATGAAAGAAAGTGGAGTGAAAAAGGAGCCTGCTTGTAGTTGGGTAGAGATGGAGAATGAAGTCCACGTGTTTGTGGCAGATGATGATGCCCACCCACAGAGAAGAGAGATCCATAATATGTGGGAGCAGATTAGTGATAAGATTAAGGAAATTGGTTATGTTCCAGACAGTAGCCACGTGCTTTTGTGTATGGACCAGCAGGAGAGGGAAGCAAAGTTGCAGTACCATAGCGAGAAGCTTGCTCTAGCTTTTGCACTTCTCAACACACCTCCTGGATCCACAATCCGCATCAAGAAGAATATCAGAATTTGTGGTGATTGCCATTCAGCATTCAAGTTTGTGTCCAAGCTGGTGGAAAGGGAAATCATTGTCAGAGATACCAATCGGTTTCATCATTTTTGTGACAGCGCCTGTTCATGTGAGGACTACTGGTAGTGCTGGTTGTCAAGAAATAACCTATTGAATTATGAAGGTAGAGTGATAATTAATGTTGTTGTTAGTCTTTTGAACTTGATGGGAATAGACTAGACATTTACGTTCTTCATCTCCGAACAAGGAAGAGGAATCCTTGGCATTTGTTCTCCACTGGCAGCGCAAGGAGAAATTACTTGAGCTGCTAGGATACATTTATTCTCCTTTGACAATCCAAGTCACATAACATCTCTAGGCAGAGCAAGGTGGGGGTGGGTGGGGTTGTGTGCAAATTATAGGATCGAACTCGCGGAAAGACATCAAGAGTATGTGTTGGGTAATGAATGCAAGAGCACAAACACAACACGGTTCTCATTCAAACAGTGCGAACTCTGAGCTGCTCTTTGATGATGATACCATGACAAACTTCGTGGAGAAAGTTAAAGTGGACTGCTATAACACCCTTAGTTGAAACAGATCAGGGAATTTACTTACATGAATCACAAGAAGAGAATCTGCAAAAAGAGATTGACCAAAACAAAAGAAGAGTAGAGAGGGAAAGAGAGAGAGCAGCAAGAGAATCTGCAGAAAGTGATCGAGTAACATTATCTTTATCCGGGACCAGCGAATTTCAGGTGCAGAAGCAATATCAATGGCTCCCTTAACCTAATTAAAGCATGTGTAGATCTTACTTGAGAAAATGAGACAAATAAATGAAATATAGATTATATCCAGTATTCTTAAGTTGAATTTATCTAGCCGTTCTATTGGTTGTATCAATCATTATTCTGATAACATCCTAAACTTGCTACCAGGCATAATGTTCTGTACGTCCATTTAACTTTGCTGTGCTTGTGATGGATTGAACACTGCTTGAAAAGAAAGGTGCACTTCTCCTTAGAAATGAAATGTTCCAGCATCATATCAGGACTCAATTTCTGCCTGCAGCATCATAAAAAATTAACAAGCAACAGGCACCAGGGTCTAAAAATTGAGTATAAATAAAGATTAGACGAAAGGATGAGATTTGAAGGAAGGGAGGGAGAAAGGAACGCAAAAGGAGGAAGCAACCCGTTTTTTTAGTTGTTGTGCCATTTCTGCAGCTGTAATAGAGGGAGAGAGAAACAAAAGATGGTAGAAGGCGTGACAGAAGGGCGTGTATATTGTGATTGTGGTAAAGACAGTTCTTGCTTAAAATGGCGTGGCGTGTGAGCAAAGCTTGATCATATCATCAAAATATTCTTTAGCTAACAACTCCAAGCACCACCAAATAGTCCCATTTCAGAAAAGATCAGGAGGTCCCCCTTCTTGAGCCCTCAAAGAGGTAAGATACAGAGAGTCAGAATAGAGAGAGAGCAGAAAAGATTAAAGTTCAATTTTAAATTCTCGACACAATGATTTGATTGGAACTGTGATTTGTTTATTTCTCTAGTTCTTTACTGTATTAACATGTTCTTTTAAGAAGAAAAAAATGATTTAGGAGTGCTGTTGCTTAGTTTCTGGAACTCCAATATATCATCAATTCAACATGCATCTTTCATTTCATTTGAAGACTCAGCTTTTTCTTTGAATTTTGTATGATGAGCATATTTTATCCCCTTTTTTTAACCCATGAATCAGATTCTGTAAAGTGATCACAACACTATTAGTTTCTTCTACGAATGTCATAATACATGCGATTTTCAAAACCTTTGTAGAAAGTCTTGAGATGCGGCCATCTCTACACAGAACATACATAGAAGAGAAGGAGAAGAGGTGATGCGAGCGGGCTGGTCCGTATCAAGGCGTGAAAGACTCCTCAAACAAATGTACAAAAATAATGCAAGGTGATCTTAGGCGCGCGCACAGTGTAAGTAATAACATTAAAGGGAGATCTTGCAATTAGTAACAATGTGAGGCCCGTGATTTTTTTTTTTTTTTAAGTCTTAGCCCATGAGTTAAGTTAATTATTATATTTTATTGCTTTATAAAATTGTCTATGAGTCCTTTTCTTTAAAATTAGTTTGTTGAAAAGTTAAGGTTTATGTGAGAATAGTTGGTAAGTTAGAGGTTTGTTGAATTAATTTGTGTATAGGTAATTATATATACATATGATCATGGATTGATATAAATTATGAATAATTTCTATGTGGTTTTTTTAATTAAAACACCTTGATGTATTTTGGATAAAATTCAAGGAATAACATAAGATAGATTTTGATGGATAATTGAGTTTTGTTATGGCATTATCAAGTTTTTATGGTTTTATTTTTATTGCAAGTTGTAAATAGCACATAATTAGAAAATAATATAGAGCCTAATTATTTTCTAATATAATGTCCTAATTGTAGGGATTCTAATTAGTTTAGTGTTCTTATCTTGTATATAATGGATAGATTGATCAATGTAAAATTACGAGAGAATATTTGTTTTCTTCTTTTATGTTTTCATGGTATTAAAAGATTTAGGGATGCTAAAGTATTTCTTGGGTGTTGAAGTAAATAGGAGCATAAGAGGTATCTTCCTATCTCAGAAAAAATATGTGCTTGACTTATTAACCGAGATAGGGAAATTGGGGGCGAAACCATGTAGTGTCTCGATGATTTCTAATTCGCAACTTACAAAAGATGGTGAATTATTTAAAGATCCAGAGAAATATAGAAGACTGGTTGGGAAGTTGAATTATCTTACAGTGATTTGTCCAGATATTGCTTATTTTGTCAGTGTTGTAAGTCAATTTATGACATCCCTAACAGTTCATCATTAAGCAGTTTTATAACAGATTTTGTGTTACTTAAAAGGAGCACCTGGACATGGTATCTTGTATGAAAATCATGGACACACTCATATTGAATGTTTTTTAGATGCAGATTGGGCAGGTTCCAAGGTAGATAGAAGATTCACATCAGATTATTGTGTCTTTGTTGGAGGCAATTTGGTTTCATGAAAAAGTAATAAGCAAAATGTTGTGTCACAATCGAGTGCAGAATCAGAATATAGAGTCATGGCAGAGTCTGTGTGTGAAATAATGTGGATATACCAACTCATAACTGAAATAGGCCTCAAGGCTACAATACCAACAAAATTATGGTGTGATAATCAAACGGCTTTTCATATTATATTTAATCATGTTTTCCATGAACGAACTAAGCACATTGAAATTGACTGTCATTTCATCCGTGAGAAAATACAGCAAGGTTTGATTTCCACAGGGTATATGAAAACTGAAGAACAAGTGGGGAATATTTTCACAAAAGCTCTAAACGGGGCTCGAGTTGATTATCTTTATAACAAGATGGGCATGATAAATATATATGCTCCAGCGAGAGTGTTGCAGGTTGTAAATAGCACATAATTAGGAAATAATATAGAGCCTAATTATTTCCTAATAGAGGGTCCTAATTGTAGGGATTCTAATTAGTCTACTTTTCTATATAGGGTTCTCATCTTATATATAAGGGATAGGTTGATGAATGTAAAAGTAAGAGAGAATATTTGTTTTCTTCTTCTATGTTTTTAATTTTGAATTGGAAATTTATTTTACTTTACAATAAAATGTGTTTATATATTTATAAAGCTCAACATACTACTCATATGATCTGCGAATGTTGATATTTATCTTAGTTTTGATAGTTGTTATATATTGTGGGTAAATAATACCTAATATATATTTGAGAAAAAAATACTAATATGGAAATAATACTAATATATGTATTATTCATTTAGTTTAGATTAACATATCAAAATTGCATAGTTTAGATAGAGTAGTTAATCATTTAATCATATCTAATTCAAACAAAATGCTATTTGTATTTATTATTATACATATATTAGTATTATTATCATATGTATATTAGATATTATTTAATCATGATATATAACAGTAATTAAACTGGATAAACATCAACATCTATCAATTACATATCAGCATTACTATATAGGGCTTCAAAAGTATCTAAACACATATTATCATAACATAGCATCATTTTTCAATTCAAAAGGAAACCATAAAACTTTGATAATACACTACAATAAAACTCAATTATCTATTAAAATCTATCTTAAAAACTGTTATTTATAATCAGAGACTGTAATTTTTTAGAATTTAGAGGTAAAATCCTAATTTTTTAGAATTCAAGGACCAAACTAAAATTTTGTCATCCTCGACTTCTTAATAGATTTTCCAAAATATTAATATGATTCTTTCTATATATTTTTTCAATAATTCCTTATTTTCTTTCTAATATCCAAATTTCTTAGATTTTACCCAAAATATATATGGGTATTTCAATTAAATAAAACCACATGATAATTATTCATAATCTAACTCAATCCATATTCATATGCATATTTAATTATCCATACATAAATTAATTCAAGAGACCCATAACTTATCAACTATTCTCATATAAACCCTAACTTTCAAACAAACTAATTATAAAGAAAAGTACTCATAAACAATTCCATAAAACAATAAAAGATAATAAATAAAACTCACCTTAGGCATATGATTAAAAATTGTCCCACTTCAACAATCCACTTCATGATTTTCCAGATCATCTTTGCCACCTATGTACTCAAGCACAATCAACCAATCAATCTATTATTCAAGGCAGTAGGAATTTTTGTGGTAGAGATCAAGTATAGCAGGACGTGGTCAGGCTAGAATTTTTTCTCTTACCCAGTAGGACGTAGTCGGGCTAGAGTTTTCTCTCTTACTCAACAGAATGCTTAGATCATATCCAACACAGTTGTATGAGGTATTCATTCAATTTGCTCATTTATGCTCAAGTTCTATTTGACACTGGTTCCACGTCTTCATTTGTATTTCCATATTTTGCTATAAGATTTGATAAACAACCTATTATGTTAGAACGAGTACTATTTTATGTTTCTACGTACTCTTTTAGAGGAAGTTATGGTTGTGGAGTTTGTGTATTCTTCTTGTTATGTTATGGTAGATGGTAATGAGTTACTAACAAATTTAATTTATTAGAGATGCTAAAATTTGATATCATATTGAGAATAGACTGATTAGCTCAACATCATGTTTCCTTGGATTAATTATTGGGGGTAAAACATTGACATTCACTATTCCAAATTAAGGAACCAGAGTTTTCTTTTCAACATGGTTTTAGCAATTACTAGCTAGATGAATGGTGAGGAAAAGATTTCAATGTTATTTAGCTTATGTATAATATGTTAGAAAAGAAATCCCTAACTGGATCAAGTTCTTGAAATTAGAGAGTTCTTAGATATATTTCCTGATGATTTGCCTGGTTTGGCACCTGTTGTAAAGATTCAAATTTGCATTGACTTAGTTCCCCATGCACATTGAACCTACATATCTATGGCACCATCATAATTAAATGAATTAAAAGGTAAATTGCAGGATTTGATTGACAGAAATTGAATTCATCCTAGTGTTTCTTTTTAGGATGCATCAATATTGTTTGTGAAGAAAAAAGATGGTTTTTTGCAACTTTGTATTGATTATGAACAGCTGAATCGAATAACTATTCGTAACATGACATGTCTTACAAAGTTCAAGCTAAAAGGATTATGGATGGTCAAGTGCAAAAACTTTGTTATAAAGAGATTTTATTGGTAAAAGTGATTTGGAGAGGTCAATCACTCTAATAAAGAAGTGACTTGGGAATTAGAGGAAGATATGCGTCGAAAATATTCTTAGATGTTTGAAAAATGCAGGGCGTACATTAGTTGAATTCGAGAAAGAAGTTATTTTAACATAATTGTTTTTTATATATATATAAGTTTTAGCCCATGAGTTAAGCTGGTTATTAGCCCATAAGTTTGGCACAAGTATTGGTATATTCTAGTATATTTGTTTGTGAGGGTTAAATTATTTTTTTCTAAGCTTATAAAAAATGTTGAGTGTGAAGATTTTTTTGGCAATACTATTAAATTCAATCAAATAGTTCGATCTTGAAACCAACCAATCCAGCTCTTTACCTAGCTCGAGTTTTGATTAAACCGCATGAGAGCTGATCTAAAGTAAATTATTCAATTTAATAGGTTCAAAGATAATTTGAATAACCGGTAAAAACATAACATAACTTTTTTAAAAAACTTTACGACAACTATTTTTTTATATTAAGACGATGCTAGATTTGATCGATCTCGATTACCCTACGACCTGAGTCATGGACTTCAACAAGTTTAATAACTTTTTTATTTTTATAAATTATTTTTATTTAATTTTATGATAACATTATATGCTTTCAAAATCGAGCATTAACTCTAAAAAGATATTTATTTGAAATCATGATAACCCTATACAAAGTAGAAAAAAATAAACCATAAATTTCATTTCTCAACCAATCTAATATTGAATAAGAGTGGAAAAAAAAATTAAAGGACCAAAAACTAAAAAAAAATCAGATTTTATGGGTAAACCTACTAAACTCATGAATTGGATAACTCAAGTTAACACGTCAAATCCACAAACTGGATAATGGACTCCATTGAGATTAACAACTTGTGTTTTTTTTCTAAACTATTGTTTATTTAACTATACGATAACAAAAATAGATTATCACAAAATTGAGCGTTAAACCAATACTAAGACTTTTTAAAACAATTATGATAACCTCATAGAAAACAAAACAAAATAAATTATGAAACTCAATTCTTAATCAATATATCAAAGAATGAAATTGAAAAAAAAAATGATTTTATAAAAAGAAAAAAAAAGTTAAACTCGTCTTACACATCAACGGGCCTACGGACTTTCTAAAATTTAATAACATGTTTTTTTCAAAACTATTTTTTTAACTATATGATAAAAAAAATAGATGATCACATAATCGAGTTCAATTATAAAAAAAAAAAGAGTACCTCGTTAAACCCGCAAACAATGGCAATTAGAGTTATTTCGCCAAACTTACAAAACAAATTATTAACTCCATAAAATTTAATAACCTAGTTTTTTTATAAAAAAATTATTTAACTAATTGTTTTTGAAAAAATAGACCATATTACAATGATAAGATATTTTCTGATATTAACTTGATGTTGAGATTTTTTTTGAATTGCAATAACAACATAAGGACAAATTAAAATAAATTATTTATTATAAATTCCTATAAACACGTCATATAAAAATTAAATTAAAAATAATTAAAATACAAAAAAATAACATTATAGATTATTATTATTATTATTGTTATGACACGAGAAACATTGTATTTAACGTAACTTTTAGCTTTATTTACAATTTATAATAATAATAATAATAATAATACGCGCGCGTGCAGCCACCTCTTCGCACACTTTCACTTCTTCATTGTTTTATTTTCCTTCTTCTTTCCCTATATATGTTTCCCCAAACTCTAAACAATCAACCAAGTACTATATAATTCCTTGATCTATGTGCCGGTCACGTGCTCAAATTTGAGTCGTGACAAACAACAGCTATGAAATATCAGGAGACAACTATGTTCGCATTGGGGGTATTTGATTTCCCCTGGCTAAAAGAAGGCAGCAGCATGCATGATCTGATCAAAAGCTAAGGAGGAATGCAATATGTTACAACACCCGCCGCTGAATTTTCTGGAGCTCCCTGCGCCAAAACAAAGGTGCCCGGGCCTAGCTTAGCTAACACTATATTTTTCTTTTATTTGCATTATTAGAACTCATGCTCCAACATTAGTTATGTTGCGATTTGTGTCGTGGCAGCTGAAGTTGACCGTGTCCTTGTCTTTTTCCATTCTCTGGTAATCCCCTATAATTCCTTTGGGAATCAAGAATAAGATTTTCCTTTGCTGGGGTGCACCTGATCGATGATGATCATGCACTGATCTGAAATATATAGAAATGGGCTCACCACATGCCATGTTTCTGCGTGAATAATTCAGTAAGCCGAGCTACTGGAGTACTTGCTTTATGTCAATTACAAAACCTATGCATGTCATCAATCATCATTAATTTCAGGGAGCACTGTTGTATTTAATACAACATAACTAATTTCCTTGTTCGTTGATTACTTCACGGGGAGTTAAAGTGTAGGAAGTGCTTAATTATGGAGGAGATGGAGTCACATTTTGCAACAAGAAAAAAACGAAAGCATAATAATTAATGATAATGATGAGGGAGGGAGGGAGGGGTCCCCAGTAGGTTCTACTCTTCTACTCGTACCCGAGCTTGCTAGCTAGTTGCTTCCATGGCTATCCGCTGTGCCGACACTACTACTTTCTACTTTCGCTAAATACTCCTAGTAGCGTGCGTGGGGGGGGGGCGGGTGTGTGCATATTGCATGCATGATAAGAGAAGATATATTAATTAATTATCAGTTTATGGGAGCTGATGTGTTTCTCCTTTTCTTGCCCTACTGCACTAGATTTATTTATCCATGGATGGGACAGCAGAGTTATGTGCACGAATGCAAGGCATGAATATGTAGAGGACAGGTGCATACTAGGTAAAGATTTTTAAAAGGAGATAACCTTTAATTTTATGCGTGTTTTTTTTTTTTTTTTTCCCGTCAGCGTTGTTAGGGTAACGCGCATGAGATTGTAAGATTAGGGTTGTGCGCCTGGATTTCTTTCTTTTTTTATTTTTTTTTTAGTTTAATATAGGTATCCGGGTTAGTTTACGCGTACCTTGACTAATTTTAAGAGTCCTGAAGTTAACGATCATGTAAACTTTCAATGGTCATTATATGAGCAACCACAAGACTCGAACCTGAAACTACAGAGGAAGCAAACCTCTTGATCCCAAACTTTTACCACTAGACCACCACCTAGATGATTTCTTTTTTTATTTTTTAATAAAATGGATGATGTGTTTTCTATCAATTCTAATCCCAACCATTGTGGGGTTATAGTTATTGGGTTCGAAAATCTTATTCTTAATTTTCTTTTACTTGTAAAAAACTAAAAGAAAATAGATATTATAGAACTTTATTAAAATTATTTTAATCCAAACACACCCTCCAAAACGATCCTAAAGCCCAAATTAAACTAAATAAAAAACATTTTCAAGCTCCCAGCAAGATGAAAAAATCATCACATCTATAGAACCTCTAAAAAAACATTATTGAAATCAAAATCAGATCTTTTCATGGTTGGAATATGCTTGATCAATGTTTTTTTTTTTCAATGATCTTCTATCTTTTTTCTCAATACTCAAAAACTAAAATATAAAAAAAATCAAGTTTAGGATCGAAATACCCTGAAACTTAAAAAATTAGACATAAAATTCTAAAACTTTAAGAATCAAGTATGTGTAAATTGAAAATTCAAGTATCAAGCTAATGTTTTTTTTTTTTGTTATTATTCTTTCCATTTTTTAACTATGATATTAAATTCATTTTTGTAAAATTAATCTATAATTGAATATTGAGATTTATTTTCAAACACTTTGCATCCGGGAGAGCATATAAAGAGAAGCAAATCACAACCAATATTAAATGTTGTCATCAAAACATGTGAGAATAAAATTGAAAAAAAACTAATTTCAATTATCAAAATGAAAAGTTGCCCTCCATAATTAAAAAAGAAGGACAATGTTTTTTTACATATTGTTTTAGTTTATAGATAATACTAGTTTATCAGTGGTGATACATCGTGGATCAAATTAAAATTATTTGAATATAAAAATAATCTTTAGAACACAAGAAATCATTCGAGATTGTTATTAATTAATGTATAAAAGTTTAAAAATTAAAGCACGAGTCTCATAAATTAAATTTTAAATGATTGGTCTTTCAAAAAAAAAAAAACTACAACATTTGTTTGTATGAAACTACAACATTTTTTTGTATGAAAAGTTTATTTGTATAACATTTTTTATAATATTTTCACCATGTGTATGTATATATATATATATACATATAAATAAAGGATAAACAAAAACAAAATTTCTTATGAAAAGTGTTATAATTATAATGATCTGAAATAACCCTGATAAGTATCTTGTTAGATTTACACATGGTGAAAATATTATAAATAATGTTATACAAATAAACTTTTCATACATATATATATATATATATATATATATAGTTTTTCTTTAAGATTTGCTCAAAGATTAATGATGGAAAGGAACCTAGATTTTTAGTATCAATAAAATTGCCATACAACTATAATTTTCTTTTAATTAGGCCTGTTAGCAAGGCCTTTAAAACTAGTGTTATTAAACCCGGCCTGACAGGTCGATCCTGTGGCTGGACTGATCTGGGTTTAATAAAAGACCGGCTGGGCAACAGCTCGGTCAAACCCGAGTGACCCGGCGGATGGACTCATGACCCGGATGAGACCCGGTTTTTTTTTTCAAATGTGGGATTTGAAACCCATTAGTATATATACTCTATGTTCCCAAAAAAAATCATGTTTTTTTAATGTGAGATAAAAAAACCTTTTGGTTTAAATATTTCAACTTGAAAGGATAACATAGTATCTTTTTAATGTGAGATTTGAAGTCCTTTCGTATATATACTCTATGTTTCCATAAAAAAAAATTATGTTTTTTCAATATGAGATTTGAAATTCATTAATAATAATAATAATAATAATAAAAAAGCTGTTAAAAATTAACCTGGTATGACCTGTTAAAAATTTAGGTTAATACGTAACATGATCCGCTACAAAAAAAACTCAATCAAAACTTGTTGGTTTATTTTTATTATTTTGAAAATAATGTTATTTTTATTATTTTTTTAAAATAAAAAAATGAATTGATACTCGGATTATTCTATATAACTTTGTATAAGGGGCCATATAACCCATAACCCCCACTTACACCGAGGGAACCTAGCATTCGAGTTTAAAAACTGTGTATAAGGGGTATTTTACGATGTATTTATATTCTTTTAGAGTATTAATAAAATCGTTATTTTGTTTTTTTAAAAGAAAAAAAGGGAGGTTAAGTATCCAATTAAAGACGAAAAGTACGTAGATATGACTTCTTGAGGTTTGCCTGAAATCAATCACCGGTGAAGGTGCGCCCCTTGATTGAGGGAGCAAGTGGGAAAGTGGCAACACGCGGTTAATTAACCTTTCCTAATCCCTACCGTGCGAAATTAATGAAGGAGGTGAGCGGGTAGCATGTAGAACCGAATTCCGAGATAAACACGTAGATTCGGAGACGTAGACATATGCACTAAAAGCTTTATGCTCTGAAATATCATGGATTAAGTAATGCATTTTTTTTTGACATATTTAATAAATATATGAAAATAATGATATTTCTTATATGATAATGGTTATTTTTAATATATTAAAGTAATATTTTTTTATTTTAAATTTTAATTTTAACATTAATATACTAAAATAATTTAAAAACATAAAAAAAAATCAAAATTTTTTTTTTAAAAAAAACGCCAAATACAATCGGAAATCAACCAGAAAAAGAGAGACAATAGACTAGATAGGACCAACTTCTAAAAACCCCAAAACAACAAAGTGTTATGGTGTTGATCGTTGACACCAAAGGGCAAAGACTCACCGCTTTCTTTACTAAAATCACTCAATGTTGATCGCAAAAGCATCATCAATCTCCTCGGGCTTGATTTTAGGCACAAAAACCCTAAGAACACCAGACTCCATCACAGCTCTAATGTCCTCGGCCTTGTACTCATTCTTTGGAAGGTCAATCTCGAAAGAATACTTCCTGGGTTCCTCTTCTTTAGAATAAAGACTCACTTTCTTGACTTCTTGACCCCTAACATAAATAGAATCATCTTTGACCCACATCTTTATCCCTTCTTTGCTCACCCCAGGTAAGTCCACTCTTGCATATATGGCATCAAACTCTTCTTTCAGATCATACAGCAACTCTGGCCCTTCTTTGACAAAAGGGTGGGGGCGGCCATAAATCTCAGCATCAGCAGCAGCATCATCCTCATCTGAAGGGTATTTATGAGACTGTTTTTTATATACTCACCAGAATCAGTCAAAACGATGAAAATGTAAAAAAGAAATAGTAGTCACCTGTAGAGGAGAAATCAGTGGTGGAGTCTGTATCAGGTTCGGTTGTAGAGGGGAAGCGGGTGGAGGAGAAGGAGCGGGTGGAGGAGAACAGAAGGAGTTTGAAAAGTTGGGATTTTGAGGATATAACTCTGGTTAAAGACAACATGGGTGAAGAAGCCATTGATCGGAGATGAAATGGAGGTTTATAAGAGCTGCTAGGGATTTTGTTTGGATGTGAGGTTTTCGGTGGGTTAATCGGAAGCAATGCTTGGCAACTGGGAGCAGTGAAGTCAAGGTGGGAAGAAAGGTATTAAGGTGTGGGTGTAGTCAGGTGGACACATGATAAGGTGTGAGCATAGCTTTCATTAACTCTCCACCATTGGATGGAGTCTTACTATTGATTGATTATCAGATTGATGGTCGAGATATGGACAGATTGATGGTTCTGCTAAGATCGAGAGATCTAGAAAACAATAGGCTTCGTTCGTTAAAGCGCGGCGCCCCTAGTTAACAAAAGCCCACGCGTGTAAATGGTAATATACTGGATTTATTCGTGAATGTGATACAGACTGTTTTTTAAATTGTTTTATATTTAAAAATATATTAAAATAATTTTTATTTTTTAAAATTTATTTTTAATACATCTTAAAATAATCAAATGATATATAAAAAATTAAAAAAAAAATTTAAAGCACAATTTAAAGCCATTATTGTTATAGAAAATTATTATAACAAAATCTAAAAGGCACGTGGAATTTATTTTGCAAATCACATTGTGTATTCTCTATTCATATGTATTAGTTATTTACAATATTTTTTATTCCAATGCTCTTTTTTTTAAAAAAAAAATTGCATTTTTTAGACTAAATAGAATGTCAATTTAAATAAAATCATCAAGGTAGTATAAAATCAAAAAACAAATGATAAAAGTGAAAAATAAATAAATGGAGGATTTGAAGTTTGCGGAAAAAATAAATTGGTTCTTTTACATTTCCAATGATGCATTTTTTATTCATGTAAACTTTAAACGTTCACTTTTGATAGGAAACTTCATTTTCTTTACCTTTTACTCTGTGTTAGAGGGAGAAGAGAAGAAGTTGCTAGATTTATTTATTTATTATGAATTGTTTTTGGGTTTTTTATGGATTTTTGGATTTTTTGGTATCATATAAGAGTTTTATAAAAGTGTTTATGATATTTTATATATGTTTCTATGTAAAAAACACTATAAGCTTTAATTTGGTGGCAAAATCCAGAGAAAGATAGACAATACATTATTTATTTTTATTTTATTTTTTAAAAAATAAAAATGGATGACAAGTGGTTCATCTCGTAAAAAAACATAAAAAATAAACTGACTAGGGCCCACATACCTGGACTTTTGTTTTTAGGCCCATATGTCTAGGTTATTTTTACTTTTTTTATGTTTATTTGATTTGGTTTTTTTTATGTTTTTCAATTTGATTCTTCATGATTTGATCTTTATTGTTTTTTTTTATTTTTTTTCAAATTCATCATGTAATGTTTTGTTAATTTTTAATTGAGCAACATAATTTGTTTCAATTTGATACTTTAGGCTTATCATAATCTCAAACAAACACTTCAATATTTGGTTTGTTTTTAATTTTACGAGTTTTTTTCTTAATACATAGTTAAAAAAATTATAAAAAGATTTGTTGACCCCGACTATATCCATGACTTGAGTTACGAGTTTAGCTAATTAACTTCGGTTGGTTAGATATTGAATTTCATAATTTATTTTGATTGCATAAATAATTTTCAATTTATTTAATTAAATGCATGCATAACCTTTTAAATTTACAATTGTGATATTTTTATGTCAAAAAAACACAAATGAAATGCTGTCATATTCTTTTTTTGGTGTTGGAATAAAAAATTACTCGACAAGCAAAGAAGCACAAGTCAAATAAATAGTAGAAAGACACTAAAAAAATATGATGTTTTCATTTTAGCAGACCACAATATTATTTTTTATTTTTCATGGTCTAGTCCTCGAAATGTTGTTTCTATTGAATTTCATTCTCTTATACCCAAATTCTTGACCATTTTATCAATAAAACTAAAAAAATGGGCCAAAGTGTAAAACATGAAAAAAAAAAAAGATGGCATGTTAAAAAATGGGGCAAAAAGTTCACCATGGTCTTCTTACAGCAATCGAAAATGATATTTTTTATGGTTTATCCCTCAAACATTGTTTCTATTTAATTGCATCATTTTATACTCAAATTCATGATCAATTTATTAAAAATTGTTGAATAAAAACAAAATTAAAAAGTATAAGACCAAATTGTAAAACAAGGAGAAAATTGGTGTCAATTTAAAATAGGGGCAAAAAGTTCACTCTGTCCCTTTTACATTTTAAATTATAACTTTTTGATCCTTTAATATTTCATAAATTCAATAGTGATTCAAAACTGTATTTTTTTTATTTTTCAATCCAAAAAGAGGGGAGAAAATAGTTGGATTCCAATTATAAAGAGAGTTTTGGTTAATACTAATTTCAGGCATAAAAAAATTAATTTTAATATCAACGAATTTTATTTGAAAAAAAAAAATTCTACCTATTTATTTTTTTATCATTCTCATGGCCCTAGATGAAAGGTCTAAGCTCAATAAGTTTTTGAATTTTGAATTCATTTTAGTTTTTTTTGGTAGTTTAAGGCTATATATGAGTTTTTTAAAGGTGTATAAAATGTTTTTTAAGTTTTTGATTCAAAATCAAGTTTTTTTTAAAAAATAAATCAATGTTCAAATTAACAGTAGACTTTTGGTTGCTTGAAATTAGGTTAGTACATACCATGTAACCTACTTATATATTGTTTTTAAAAAAATAAAAAGAAGATGAGCTCTTAAGAAATACTAATAAAAATTATAATATAGTTTTGGGATAAAAAGCTCAAATGTTGAGGCTTTGCTTTTTAAAGCCTATGTGTGTAGGGCACGGCCTGTGTATCTAAGGTTATTAATTTTTTATATATATTAATTTTTTTTCAATTTAATTATTCAATGTTGAAGTTTTATTGAATTTTTTTATTGATATTTTTTTCAACTTTAATAAATCTCTATGATCTTTTTATATAATTTACTTTTACTTAGTTTATGAATAAATCTTGTTTATGACTCATATTTCAAGATAAAATATTTATATCAATATTTATTTTTTTAATTTTTTAATCTAGTCTTTGGTTTAATATTGTTTAATTTTTAATTTATTTTCATATAAAATAATTATATTTTATTTTTAATATGTTTAACCTCACATAATTTTTATTTTATTTTATTCATTTATTTTCATATGTTTTTTTATAATATAATTAAATATAAATTTAATTATAATAAATAAAGTTATTAAACATGATCATGTATATGACTTGTATTGTTAAATTAATTATTTTAATTTTAATTTATCTCATTATTTTTCCAGTTTAATATTTTATTATTCTTAACAATTTTAATTTTATTTATTGGTATATATAAATTTCAATCTATTTAATTAAATACACTTACAAGTTTTTTAATTTACAACTAAAACTTTTATATATAAAAAAAGATGATAGAAAAAGCGTACATATTATTTTTTGTGTTAAGAAAAAGAAAATCCTGCCCGCAGCCTTCTTTCTTTCCTTTTGGTTAGAAAAGAGAGAGAGAGGGAGATAAGACCCAAAACAAAGGGAACAACGAAGGGTTGGCTCATCTCTCTCTAAATTCTAACAATGAAACCCTTTGCTTTTTAACACACGCCTCTATCCTCTCTTTGATTTCTCCCTTCCCTTCCTCTCTCTCTAATCACAGGGAAGCAGAAGAAGAAGCGTGGAAAAAGAGGCTTTTTTAGAGAGAGAAACAGAGAAAGTGGTGATATTTTATTATCATGGACTCAACAACACAACAAGCAGTGGCGGCCATTAATGAGAAGGAGTCAATGGTGGATCCTTTCTTAGTTGAGGCTCTACAGAACCCGCGTCACCGTCTCACCAGTTAGTGCTTGCATTTTTTTGCAATTTTTTTCGATTTTTCGATTTGTTTTTTAAGGATATTTGCTGTTTTGTTCAAGATTTTAGTTTTTAGGTTATTTGGACGTGTTTAGCTATATGGGTTTCTGGCTTTTTGTTGTTTTATTGATTTTGTGGATTTGTTTGGGGAGTTTTGTGTTTGTATGAATTTCTTAGGGTTTTGTGATTTGTGTTTTGATTTTGGAATTGGGTTTTCGTTGATTTGGAAATTGATTTATCTAGGAGTTTTAAGACATATTAGATCTGGGTTTTGATTTATGTGAATTATAGGTTCGTGTGGTTGCTAAGGAAAGAATAATGTAACGGGAGGAGCAGCATTTGTAGCTTTAGTTTAGCTTTGTCATCCACAAACTAATTGCCTCCAAGTCACGGTTAGGAAAATAATGGGAAAATTGGATTCAATTGTTTAATTTCTTTTCCTTGAGTGCTGTTGCGGGAAATTGATTGGTTCTGAATGTAGGTTAGATCTGATGCTGACTTCTTTAATAGACTTCTAATTCGTCACAATAGGCTCGTTATTTTTTATGAACCAGTTGCTAACTTGAGTGTCTCAATGCCCCTAATAACACCTTTTCACTCCCTTGGGGTAAGTGATGTTGTAGGAGGAAATAGTTTGCTTCTGATTACAGAGTCTTCCAAATTTATGTGTGATTAAATTGTCATTGTAGTGCACGCTAATTCTGTTGTATGGATTGTTACTTGGATTTCTATTGACTGCACACCTTCGTGTGTGTACATGTTAAGGTAGTTACTGCTTGGTGAGAGAATTATAGCTCTTAAGGTTCCTTCTTTAATCTGGTTACTTCTGAAGTTGCATGGGGGTATGGTAGTGTGTATCCTTACCAGAGGTTTTTTTTTTGCTGGGAAAGAAAAAATGAGGTGGTATACTATTGCATCCCCAAGGACATTGGTACAATATTTATACAACAGATGCAAAGTCTTATGTGAAACATAGAGATGAGTATGTTGTTTTCCAGGTACCGTTATTTCCATTAACTAAATGCTCATATTTCTAATAAATGGCATGAGATGTTGTATTTCAACAAACACACCCGTTGTTGTATTGATTTGGATTCAATCTTTCTTGCCTCTTACTTTCTGAATGCTCATATGCCTTTTATGTTTAACAAATTAGGTACTGTTGAGAATGTCATTAGTAGTTTGGCAAGGAGAGAGTATTTAATATCTATTGGAAGAAAGACCATGGAAAGTGAAAACCTTACAGTTTTTATGGTTTAGGATTAGAGACTGTTTGGTATTGTGGTAGCTTCTGTTTTTTGCCAAACCACATAGAAAAAACTTTTTGGTTAGCCAAATAGCACTGAGCTCCACACATAATTGTGTTTCAAACCTTGGTTTTGTAGAAGCTAAAATAACCTGCTTTCATTCATGGAGACTTGCTTTTCATTTATTGTGCAATCAAAGATCTATCTTTCAACAGTTTTAACCAAACATATTTTCTTAAATCTACTTTTTTAAAATTACAACTTAAAAGTATTTTTCTTAAACCTATTTTTTTTAAACTACAACTGCAAAAGCTACCACAATGCCAAACACACAAGTAAAAGTAGAAGTTGCTGCTGCGTGAATACAGTTTTGGTCTTGGACAGGGTGGAACTAGAAATGTAGTTTCAGGATCAAGACCTTTTTATACATAGACAAAGACATGTTTGTTGAGTGCATATATTTATGTTGGATGTCCAACCATGGCAACCCTTTCAAATCAAGACACTGACATGACTATTGCAGTGATGTATTGGCATGGAAACCTAAAATTTTAGATGATGTTGAATTATTTTTGAATTTGAAAGTTCTAGTAATCAAAACTGATTGTGGTCTTATTTCTTGGGGCCTTGATGGTAGTTAGATTTGGCTTTTTAGTATTTTGTAGTTATTTTCTTTTTCTTCCGATGAAAATTATTATACAATTAGAATTGACTTGCTACGGTTGCATTGACTTTTTGGTTGTGTTTGCTTTGTGTTATGGTGTCTTTGCTTTTCTGTTTTTTTCTTTCTGGACCACTACGATTTATTTTGTTTCTCAATTTTCTGGATCAGTTTTGCGGATGGAACTTGATATCCAGAGGTTTTTGCAAAACCCTGATCAACAACTATTTGAATTCCAGCATTTCCCTACCTCCTACCTTAGGCTTGCAGCACATCGTGTCGCTCATCACTATGGGCTGATAACCATGGTACAGGATAATGGCATTGATGGTCTGGGAAACAAGATTCTGGTGCAGAAAACAGCTCAAAGCAGATATCCTGCAGTTTGCCTAACTGCAATTCCTGCGAAACAGTTGGAAAGTGATAAACCTGAGAAGATTAAGCTTGCCATTAGACCCAGGCCCAACAAAGGGTCTATAAATGATCCAAATGGGTTTGGGGTCAAACGGAGTCCTGTGAGAAGTGTGGAAGAGAGGAAGGAGGACTATGATAGGGCACGAGCTCGCATCTTCAGTAGCCCCAGCAGCCCCACTGCAGAAGATACTGTGCCTGAGCTCCCTACAGATAGCAAAAGTTTAAGTTCAAGCAAGGATGAGAATGAAGAGAGTAGGAACTCTGTTGTTGATCCAGAAAAAAATGTCTTTATCAGGGACAGCATGTCATCTCGTGTTGCCATTTTCAGAGACAGGGAGAAGGATCGTACTGACCCAGATTATGATCGGAGTTACGATAGGTAAGGAATATTCATTATATTTGGGGGTTGACAGATATGAAAGATTGATTACTTCATTTCGTGGATTTTTTGTTGGTAATTCTTTCATGGGATGAACATATTGCCAAAATATGGTGTTGAATATCAACTTGTTGATGAGCCTTGTTTATTCCAAAGGGTTGTTCTATGATGGGTTGCTAACTTGTGATGATTCAAGGCCACAATGCATTCTTGGTTGTTTCCCTACCTGCCTTTTAGAAATCTTGTTCATAACAAATTGAACAATAACATGTTGGAGAACAAGATTTCCTCCAAAATGAGTACCCAAAACATTAAAAAAAACAGTCTATCCCTGCACAGCATGATTAGATAGAGACTGATTCTCAAGATTTGATATTCTCAAATTTTTAGAAACAGTTAAATCTCTTGTTACCCTAAATTTCATCTTCTATGTTACAGAAGATTGCTTTTTTATTGAACAAACTAAATTGCTTTTGAATGATGCACAGGTATGTTAGGAGCCTTCCAGCTAATCAGAGTTTTAGCTTGACACCATTCAATATGCAGAAGATTCCACATCCTTTTATGCAGTATGATGCTGGTTTTCCTCAGATGGGTCAGATGCCAAGGACACAGGCTTCCCTTGGCTACCAGCCTGCTGCAGGCCCAGTGATGAGCCCCTTCTGTGCATTGGGATCAAATCAGACATCAAGGGATGCCACCTATGTACAATGGCCAAGCGCTGCAATGATGTATGCACATTCATATGAGCAATTTAGACATGCTGCTTTCCAGGTAGGGCTATAGTTTATTGTTTACAATCTTGAATTTGAACATGTCTTGTTAGAATTTCCTTTATTTGTTTCTGCTTTTTTTTTTACCCCTTTGAGGTGGGGCAGGGGTAGAACCTCAAATTTGACCGCCTTTATTTGATCAAAAAAGGGAAGAAAAAGAAAAGACTTATCTTTAAGCCTTTGCGTAGTTTTTTGTGGCAAGTGACCCCATAAATTGCTTCCTTGCGGCCGAAATATTTGGCTCTTTCTTGATGTCGGCTCTTTGAAACAGTGTGATTCTTGTTTTGTGAACCAACTTCATTTGCGTGCTTACTTTTCTTCTCAATTTTCACATCTAAAATACTCTTTTCTTTTTGCAGGCTCCATTCTGTCAGCAACCTCTTAGCTTTGATTACTCTCAAAACCATTAACGCTAGACAGATGGGAATTGTGTCACTGGTTTACTATCAGATTTCTCTATACTAGATAACTCCCTGTTAGGATTTTTCAAAGACTTTCTGCTGTAAACCTCCTTTTTTATTCCAGTTTTAGTTCATTTCTGCTTCTGTGGATCTTAATATTAGTAAGGAGTGTAATGGTGAGACTATTTTATTTGCTCAAATTCACCTTTCCAGTATCATGCCTAAAAGCAGCAATATGCTCAGATCTAACAATAAGTGGTTCGGCTATTAAGCACTAGGAATGACCCAATAAGGTGATTTGCTTATGTCTAAAGTAATGGCTAACAGCCTTGTAATGGAATCCAAATATCCAATACGTTGACTAGAGAAATAAAGTTAAAACAGAATCGTATGGAGATTTATGTATAAAAATGGGCTGGAGACATCATGGCCAGCTCCGAGCTCATCATGCTTCAATCGCCACCAATCAATTACTTGCTAACCATCTTAAACAATTCCCTTATGTTGTCTTTGTAGATAATGCATTGTTAGTTACTTTAATCTAAAATCTTGACTCTGAACTGTCAGTGTTGGTGTTCTCTTGCTGCCTACAATATATAAGAATTAGTGTTTTGTGATCTGTAGCTGCAATCAGATCAGATTTTCCTAATATTTATGTTAAAAAAGTTGGTGGGGCTATCTAAACTTGCCTTTCATTTGCCAATAGTCCAAAATCAAAGTGAAATACCTAATTACTACTAAAATATTTTATTAGCCACTAGATCAAATACTTTAGACAGCCATGCAACTAGACTTTTAAGAGTATAATAAAAGAAAATAGGTTAAGTCTCAGGCCACGCTTGTTTTTCTTCTCAACCTGCTTTTTGTCAAAAAAACAGGCTGAGATAAATGCAAAATCATTATGAAATAATTCTAAGCTCAAGGATCAAATTAAATAATTTAATTTTTTTGGGCTTGCCCGAGCTAAAAGTGCCAAAGTAATGAAAATGAGAGGGTTCTAGATTGCAATCTTTTTACTCGTAAAAATTAAAAAAAAGTGACCAGGAAAAAGAGAGTTAGGCAAGGCAAGACCGATCTAAAATGTACTGAGAATGGGGCGGAGCATGTCTTTGGCATACTTGTGATCAGGACTCGATACCCAATAATGCCTTGTGACAGTTTTCTGATAAGATCTAATAATCTTGTGAGATCCAGGTTGTTGTTTACCCGCCTCACTATCAGTAGTAGTAGAAAACATGCATATAAAGCTTTGGTGTTTTTGGAGCATAGCTGTCGAAACCGGCACTAGGTCTATCTAACTGCATGCATGGAAGATTTGGGTTATTGAGTAAATATGAATTTATTATTTTTTTCCTAAAACAACTTCATTTTAGTTATATTTTTATTTTTTTTTGGGTTTTGACCAAGTTTAACCATATCAAATGGGTTACGAGGCAACTCTTATAAGGTTATTTGAGTTTCTCAAGGTCAATATCATAACCATTTAAATTAAAACTAAGTTTAAATCGTGAATTTATTAAATCAATCCACCAAACTGGATCAGATTGGGAGTCACAAATGAAATTGAAAATTGATTTGGTGGGGACACATCTCCAATGCACCAAGTAAATGTGCAAGAAAAAAGTTTTTCTTTCTTTTATTTCCCATCATAATCATATATTTTTTTAATTTTGAGTAAGCTTTTATGGTACAAAAGGCGAAAAAAAGAGTTGTATGATTTGAGCAGTATAATTCTCTACTGTTATGAAGCTATCATGTTACTCACAAAGCTCAGTGAGCTTCTTATCCTCAAGAAGAGCAGAGCTGATCCCAATACTAAAAAATACATTCATAACCTCATGTGCTGACTTTACCCTTAATTCAAACCTTCACACCTTAATTAATCCTGTAATTAGAGCAAAAACCAAATAAAACTATGATTAAGGAGTGACAAACCTAGGTCATTTAAGAGGCTAGTATACGCATGACACCTCTTACCAGCTTGTCCATGTGCTCTTGTTTTTATGAGCTCCCATGATACTTCAGGGTTTCCTTTTCTTATAAAATGCTTGCGCTGAACCTCAACGTGCCACATAAAAAATTGTGGTGACTAAGAGCATGCTTAGTTGCACATCGAAACATTGAATGCAGCAGTAGTATAAAAAGGGAGAACACACTGGCTAAGATTAAAGAATTCAACAATGGTATGGAAAATGCATCTTTAATTCCTGCTATCAGTTCACATTCTCAGCAATAGAAAAATATCCATTGTGTTTCCCAACACGAATAAGATTCCATGGCATCTGTTTCAAGGAATATGGGAGGAAACGGGTGATGCCTGGAATGACACGGTCAAGTGAGCTGCACAGACCTAGCTAGACATGCTAGTACATGCACCAAAAAAGTGGAGAAATGAACTGGCAACTTGGATGAAATGATATACGACTGGAAGTAAAGAAAAATAGCAGAGTTGGGATAAACAATATAGATAATATCCTCCAACAGATCAACCAGCAGCCGAAGAGCTAATTAAGGGATCCCGGTCTTGGATCTCTTAATGTGCTGTTTAAGTTGAACATGACAATCTAAGTGAAAGGAGAACCAATTTGATAAAACAAAGCAGGTTACCGTATCTGATAAAAGAGAAAGATCATTCAAAAACCTTTGAAAACCTGATGGGCTATTCCTGTAAAAGATCATGACAATGATAAAGGAACATAGAAGTATGTGTGAAAGTGTGGGCAGGAAGAGGAAATCAGAAATGTTAACATTCACTTCAATCGAAACCCTTCTTTCCATTCCAAGTATGGACACCATTTCCAATCAACTAGCAAGTAAGCTTTAGACAATATGATGCAAAGTTTCCTGTAAAGTTGACTTACTGCTTTAAAAGAAAAGTTCTTTCATGGTATGTCAAAAAGCAGAAAATGATAATAGCTTTGTTTCAAACTCGAACAACTCCAAAGAACGCTACTCAACTTTACCAAAGAAGAACAAACAAAACACCCGAGAGGTACAATATACATGAACATATTAGACAAGCCAATTGAGGGTCACCGACTCACCAAGAACAGTTTATAAAACCTTGTTGATGTTGCACACGATTTCAGCATTTCACAGGAAATGGTGAAATAGCTCCAACAAAAAAGGTTAGAGCTGGTTGGTAAAAATATAAGAGAAAACTCATATAGCGTCAAAATAAAAATTGAGGTCAAAGGCAGTGTCTCAAACCTGGTGGCTTTCATGCTAATGGTTCAAACTGGAGTGCAGATCTAGATTTTAATCCACATTATGAACATCGGAATCCATGGAAAATTAACTTTCAGCTGCTGAGTGTTCATAGAAAGAAACATTGGCATTTAATTCAAAAACTTTGAAACTGCAAATAACCATGACATGGAGATGCAAGGTACACACTCAGCAGAAAGAGCATCCCTGAAGATTCTCAACAAATTATAAACTGAATAAAAAGGGCATCCATGAAGATTCTTGACAAATTATAAACTGAATAATCCATACCTTAATATCCACAATCTCAGCACCAATATCCTTAATTCATCCATTCTCTAATTTCTTTAAATTCCGTGGGGAATAAGGAAAAAGAATCCTATCTAAGTGTTTTTTTTTAAATAAATTTAGAATGATCATCTTTCAGTTGTAGACAAGAGCAACAAGAGCGAAAAGGTGCATCGCAAAAATATTTGAAACAGATATTAGTTAGCACAAGAAACAGAGAGAATGTCATGGGCACAAGAGAGAATGTCATGGGCATAAATAAACTTCAGCTACTTCAACTGGGACATTAAATTAAATTAAACATTCTAAAAACATTAGATTTTAAGAGAACCCTTTAGGGTCTTAAGTCTTCTATGAAGTCACACAATGTACAACAAGTACCTCTCACCTCTACACAACACAGGAGTAATAAACAGAAAAAAGGCCGAAGGCTCTAAAAGTAAAGAGAATTTTGGACCTCAATGAGAAACTGAGTTACCAATGTGCCAACCAAGGATACCGATCCCAAGCTTAGATTTCTGAAGAACATAAAATGCACTTGCCACCATTATTTATCCTCATCAGCAAGCACAAATGCTCCAGCTGCCCATGATGAACAATGACACTAAAGCTTCACTGACAAGAAGACTGTAAATATAACGACACTGAGCCGATTCCCATACAACCTTGGGATAAAGCAAACCCTCTCTGAAAACCAGATTGACACAATATCTCAAGACTGTAACAATTGTTGACATGGATTAAGCTTACATTATTTGCCACCAGGAATGACATCTCGATCTGTCACCAGGAGCTGAAAGGACATACAGAATGCTACCAATATCTTACTTACACATGTAGAAGTTGAAGGACACCATAAACGATACTATCCACCACTTCCAGTTACTCCCAAGAGACACCAATATTAGAAGCCAAGAAGGAGTTTTTGGGATCTGTAGATGGAAGCCCGAAACCAATATCTACCATTAAGATTGCTGTCAATGACAACAGCAGCAGCTAATGCAAAAACGACAACAAAGTTTCTAAATTGAACTCTAACAAAACTACCAGAAAATACCAATTTAACAAAGACCCAGGAACCAAATCAGCCATAAAAGAGAAAGATCAATGGAGTCAACAATTACCCAAATTCAATCATCCCCTGTTGGAAATAAAGTGAGAACTTTCCTTCCTCCATTCCCATTCACTGACTCCAAATCTTCCACATAACCAGGAACTGTATTGGGCACTGGTGCCCCCATCCTATGCACAGGCTGCTGTGTTTGCCTAGGCAAAAATGGATGCTCAAACTGACCATTTGTCGGCGACCCAAAGTGCCCCATCTGCCTATGATACTGACTTGGCAATTGGGCATGTCCCATTGCAGCTATCTGGTGTTGGTGATGATGGTTTTGCAATGCAGCTACAGGCACAAACGGCAAGAAATGATCCGAATTAGGCCTCCCTGGATGCAGAAAATGCGCTGGCACGGGAGAACTTGCAAACAAATGATCCGTAGCAGCATCAGTGCCACCAGGGAGTCCACCTCCACCACCAGTACCATTACCACCACCACCAGAGGACAAACCCTGCATTCTTTTCAAATAAAGCCTATATTTTTGCAAATGACTTGCAACATTCTCTCTAGTCAACCCATCTACATTCATTAACTGCATTATTGTCTTAGGGACGGCATTCTTGATCCCTAAATGTGCCACAGCATCCACAAACCTCTTATGAAGCTGCGGAGTCCAAACAAGCCTTGGCCTTTTAAGGGTTCTTGGCTCATCTCCTGCTGCACCTGAGCCTAATTCACTAGAATCCGCAGCAAAGTCCCCTGAATTAGGCTGCGGTGAGGCCAATGGATTAGTTGGGGTTGGAGAAACCGCAGCCGGTGGTGGTGGGGGAGGTGGTAAAGGCTGATTTTGATGGAGAGAAGAGTTATGGTTATTAGTAGTGGTGGTGGTTGTGGTATTACTGGGGTTTGTAATATCAAAAGCAAGAGCAAGATCAGGCGTGATTAGGGTTTGTGATAAAGGCATCAGTTCTTCAAGTGAAGGAAGCTCTTCTTCCCATCTTGAAAACCAGTTTGAATCATCCTCTCTCATTTTCTCAAAAAACCCAATTCACTATTATCTCCCTTATTCTTCTGGCCTAAAGAACAGTACAAAAAGATTTGACTTTTTTCCAAAGATTGGAACTTTCTTATGGATAGCAAGATATGGGGCACTAAATGTAACACTAACAAGAACAACAAGGAAAGAAAAAAAGAAGAAGAAAGAACACAAGGATGTGGGAGGACTTCTGTATGAAAGGAACGGAGTAAGAAACCATACAAAGATGGGATTTTTATTTGTTATAGTACAAAGAGAATGGATTTTTAAGATATGAGCACCTATATTTCTCCCCAGAAAAATTGTTTTGACAAAAGAGAGAAAGATGGTGGTGGCTGATGGTGGTGATGGGAATTGTGGGGAGGGGGGGGGAGGAGGAGGAGGAGGAGGAGGGGATGATGAAGTGGAGAGAGGTTCGAGGTGGATCTTGTTTGCTTCTTTTCAGCTTTTTTTATGACTACTGTTGCTGATGCTTTAATATTTTTGTTTTTCTCTTACAAGGCTTCCATGATTTCAATGTAGTTATAGCATGTAAGGTTGTTATAAGACGTAAGATAGTGTTTGGGTACTTACAATATCTACTATCCTGGTACAGAAGAGAAGAGGATAGAAAAAGAAGAAAAAAAAAAAAAACTCTTATAGAAATTTATTTTAAATTTATTTCTATTTGTTTCTATCTTTTTTATCAAATAAGGTTTTGATTATTTTGATTTTTTATATATATATTATATTTGTTTGATAACACTAAAAACCTGTTTGTTTTTGTAGTAAATCGCCATCAAATATTTTTCTATTTTTTCTATATATTATTTTTTCAATAATTGTTTAAAACAATTTGTTTAAGTGGTGCACCGTAAAAAATAGCCTAAATATTTTGTTTGTTTGTTTTTTTTTTTTTAATTTTCGGGTCTTTATTTCTTAGCTTTCCTTTTCTTTTCTTTTTATGATACCTCCTGAGAGTGAGTGTTACCAAGGTTGGATTTTTAAGGATTTTTTTTCATCCTTAAACCTTATCACAAACTTTTTGGTACTGGAAAGTGTCAGTCACGCGCCACTGTTTCAGGAGGGAGTTTGGTGGTGTACTAGCTAGGGCAAAGATCGGCTAGTTGCTGCAGCAGAGAATCATGAATGGCTTCATTCTATCCATTTATGGAGTCTGCAATGGCAAGGTTTTGTACTTGGGTGGATCAGGTGGTACAGGAGAGTGGGGTTTACTTGCTTCAGTGTGAGAGTGGAGATAAGGTTTTTAGTACTCCAAAGATGCTTGTACTGGCATAGATTGGGGATTAGGAAAGGATTAGAGAGAGAGAGAGAGAGAGAGAGAGAG
>Ga0325404_1000753_pt1 | contig 32927 bp, 30 predicted proteins | sample PopdelMetagenome_18_FD_205664 | JGI IMG/M metagenome (GOLD analysis project Ga0325404, IMG submission 205664) | Populus deltoides microbial communities from Bellville, Georgia, United States - Xylem-Control-R1 | ecosystem: Host-associated > Plants > Phyllosphere > Stem > Wood/Secondary xylem...
AAGAGTTCTTATGAGAAATTCTTCTCCTCTGGCCTTATTTTGGACTCAGATCCTTAGTATATTATGCCTTGTTAACGAAGATTGTCCTTAATTGGGCTGATAACCCTTAAGAGCGATTTATTAAGTGATAAATCTAATAATTATAAAAGTTCGATAGAAGAGTCAAACATATCTTTATACTGAAGGGAAGAAATAAGGGGGGGGAAAGAAGAAAATGGAGTGCATTTTATTGCAACAAAAAAATTGTGTAAATCTTTCTTTTGCTGGAGTCACAGAACAAGAAAATAAAACCAAGCCATTCTCCATGGGAGGATTTATCCATTAAATTTCCTGAAGCCTCCAAAAGAATTGTAGTACAATAGTTTTCTTCCAGAACTATTATGGCTTGCGGAAGTGTTTGGTTTCACCACAGCCCATGATAGATGACGGCAATTTTCCTACCCTCTCTATACCTTCTTCAAATGTCACTCTCATGCCCATAAAGAAATGTGACTCGATGTGGCAATGGAATGCCCAAACTCCAGGGTTATCAGCTTTAAATCTTAAAGCTGTCCATCCATAAGGATGAACTGGTACCGTGTTCTTCATAATCGGATCGACCAAATTGTACTTCTTTGGATCATTAATTCGATCGAACTTGCCCCTTCCATAGCCTAGGACCCAAAAGTCATGTCCATGAAGATGCCATGGATGTGTCTCACTAACGTTGGTTACCATAGAGTTTGCATTTTGCAAAATAATATCCACTGTTGAGTTGAACTGAAGCCTATAGATGGCATCACTAGTAGTACCATTGCTGTCTTGTTCAACAGAAATGTTATAATTTGCAAAATCATATCCTTCAGGAGGTGGGGTTTGGCTAAAGGTGTGAAGCAAATTCTCCTTGAGTGCAATCAGGTAAGGTGTATGAGGTAAATTGAAGGAGACATCATTGACTGACCAACGTCGAGTACCATTTACCATATTTTGTGTGTTCAACAATACTATCACCCTGTCAGACGTGGCAGGAGGGGAATGTATGTGGCCTTTGCGAGCCTTAATGGCAAGACTTTGATTAAACCGAGAATCAACATCGTTCCAAAGAGGCCCAGATGGAGGAAACGTTGGAGGAGATCTCCGGGGATGGTTTGGATAGTAGTTGAAAATGGCTAAGCCTGGCGGAGTTGTGGAATTTCTGCTAACAACGTTTGTAGTAGCCCAATAATTTCTTGAAGGGTCTTGGTCAGTTTTCACTAGGACTGAATATGTCTCACCAGAGTATATGAATAAATTCTTTACCACAAATGGCTCAACATAGTGACCATCAGCTTCAACAACAGTCATGTTGTGACCCTGCACAGGAATTATAGAAATGTTAAGCAATGGCCACTTTATTATTTCCCTGTAATAAGCTGTAAAACATAAATTGGCAGGGGCATGGAAAATACCTCTATCTGGAAACTAAGAGCTGATAAAGCAGTCAAACTACTAATCCTAAGCCGATATGTTTTTCCAGGGACTACAGTCATGGAATAAAGAGAGCATTCAGGATTTGTATTATTGCAAACATCAGCTTTCAGGGGTGATTTGGCAGTGGAGCAGTTCAACCTTCCCTTTCCATGTATCAAAAGTGACTGCAATTTTTGTTGCAAGTAACAAGCTTAGTCACACGAAAGTGATGATCAAGACCATAAAGAACAGTAAAGATATCAAACAAGGCATTTAAGATAATTAAGTACCTGAGGATCCCCAACCCACTGGAAATCAATTGAGGACAATCCAGCAGCTTGTTCATATGTGCTTTTGTGATACCAATCATTGAGGATGATGCTTCGATCATAATCATACGCAAAGGGTTCGGATTTTCCATCGGGAAGCGCTACGCGAATCGAACCATATAGCCCAGCTTCTCTTTGCATTCCATAATGGGCATGGTACAGATATGTACCAGGCTGCATAGAGGAAACAAGAGGTTTTTATTATATGTGTAAGCTGACATTAACAGAAGTCTAGCTATTATAAGTGCTAAGACTAGAGAACTCACCCTGTCAACAACAAACTTATATACGAAAGTGTCTCCAGGCAAAACTGGACACTGAGTCACCCCTTCAGTTCCATCAAACCAAGGTGTTCCAATCTGACGAATTCCATGCCAATGAATGGCTGTGTTCTCAGTTAACAAATTGTTCTTGACCTCAACAATAACTGTATCATTCTGCTGTGCAAAAATTGTGGGTCCAGGAGTTCTTCCATTAATTGTAATGACCAGCTTCTTATAGCAATCAGGGGATCTGTACTCGTACTTGATCTCCCATTTGTAATGACGAATTCTAGCCTCAGCAATTGGTATGTTTATCAAAGAAATAATGAAGAGGCAGAAAGCCAACAATTTCATCATGGCAATGCATTTGGATGGTGGAAGCTGATAATCTCTCATGCTTTTTCAAATTGTGTTCCTGTGGCAAGTCACCCCTATCTATAAGAAATGAATATGTGATGGTCTCGCTTTGGATCTCTGAGGCGCCCTTTTATAGTGCTGGCGGGCCTTTTCTTTTTGTAAGAATTAGTTTGAAAAGTTGAGTCAAAATATATCACGAACTGTTACTGGTCCTCCGTAGATGGATTTCACAAGGACCTAGTGAAAAAAACGCGTAAAATCAAGAATGCCATCCATTGAAGTATCTTTCATAGAGGGAAAATACAAGTATATCAAGGGGTTCAATTAAAACCATAAAGGTGCAGAGATATTCTAGTTTTAAGAACTTTATAGCTCAAAGGTTCATTTCCTAGGCATCGCAGGGAATTAAGCAAAGATTAAACTCGATTCGTAGTTGTACGTGTTCTCCATGTTTAATTTGAGACATAGTTCGAAGTCTAAGGAAACCCATAAAAAAATATATATCAGTTAAGAAGAAATGATCTGCTTAAGACTCGTCAAAAAAGGATTAGTCTCCACATACAAACATCAGCATCAAGATACTACTTACGATTAAGAAATTACCGAGCCTTTTCTTATGAAAGAAACAGGCAATATTTTCTTTTTATTAAGGTTTCATCTTATGATCATTACACCCTCATAATTTATTGTAATTATGGAATTAAAAGTGGGAAGGAACTAAGCAATAGTACAGACAACTTGGCGTGGATAAATCGATGTCACTAACTTGCAAAGGTAAATTCTTAGTAACGAAATTGTCATAGTTCGCAGCTTACCCCGTGTTTTCTCTGTTTTGGAATTCTTCTGATTGACAGGCAAGCTATTTCTTAATTGTTGACTGCATAAACAAAGACCCTTCCCTTTATCTATGGTTTTTTCAAACTTCAAACATGGAAATTTATTGCCTATATCAACATGCAATTTCTATGTGAATAAAATAAGCTTCAGGACCTGACCATGTAAGAGCGCAGAAGAAACACCAAGCTAGCTAGAAGCATGCTGCAGTTTCCAGGAAAAAAAAAAAAGAGTTGAAAACACGAGAAGTTGACAAAGATTAAATGATTTCCAAGACGTGCTCAACTTCGACAGATGATTGCTTGCTATAGTTCTTGACGTGTTATAAAAGTAGTGAATTTGAATTGTCAATTATTTCCATCGATCTCAGGCTCTCGTACGTGTTGTTCATATGCATGTATTATGGGGTGTCCGCTCCGGTATGATGAATATGGATAAACCGGAAATTATAATATTTTTTTTTAAATTGTTTGACGTATGTTTAGACAATATAAAAATACATATTTATTTTGTACAAGACTATTTTAGAGGAGAATTTTTTGTTCCATTAAAATACATTAAAATAGGTGGAGCAAGCTTGTCTAATACCTTACACAAGTATTGTTATTTATGAAAGGATAATACTCTTCATATAAATACATCACTATAGAAATCTGGCTATCTTTTCTCTCTATAAGAGAAGATCTATACGTGTTCACTGGCCTTTTGCTTTCGTCTTACGCGCATTTCCGATGGTGACTCCTTTATCATCATTGGTTCAGAAATGTTTTTATTTTGTTGAATTATTGATCTTTCTTTCTTGAAATTGGTTTCTTCTGTTTGATTTTTGTTGATTTTTCTTCTGTTTGATTTTTGTTGTACATAAATATGTCAATGACATATGCAAGGAGGATGTTGAGAGAGGAAAGGGGGAGAGGTAAGGGGAGAGAAACCTTCGGTTTGTCTGGTTTCGAGGCAAATGGATATAAAAAAGCAGCAGTCTTTTATAGCAGGCAAAAGGCAGCAGAGAGATTAGATTTATAACTGTGGTTTTTCATGTATACATTGCAGGTGCTTTCGTTGCTACTTTTTTCATACATAAAAATATCTGGAAATTGAGTAGTTAAGAGGTTTTTTTTTTTTGTTTTAAAGTGTGATAATAATTATTTTTTCAAGTATTTTTTACTTTTTAAAAGTTATTTTTAATATTAACACATGATTTAAAAATATATAAAAATTAATTTTTAATTTTCTTTTCAAATTTTATCGGATGTCCATTTAAAACGAAATAATAAATAGGGGCTAAAGGGTGGAGTACCACCACCACTCAAAGTCTTAAACACTGAGGAAATATCTCTGCAGTTGCTGTCTTATTCTTGTCAGCAACTTAATTCTAAGTCAATATTCGAAGATGCTGGAAGCATGACCAAAATAGTGAAATACTGATGTTAACGTAAACGTTAATTCTTATGCATGGAGGAAATATCTTCGCATATGATAATTCAAAGATTCTCGATTTTATTCTCAAAATAACTTCTCCTGATCTTTGTCTCATTCACTATGATAATTACAACGCAAGAGAGTACATACGGGTTCGCCGAAAGTTACACGGCGAAGCCGGGCTGGCGGCTGTGTGAATTTCAAAAAAAAAAAATTACCAACCCTACTGCATATTGCATATTCATTGAGTCTGTCCATTATATACAAGATTATTTTTCTATATTATGCTAAGTTAATTTTGGAATAAGAGTTATAATAGAAATACATATCTTTGACAGTATATGTTTCCTAATACATTACGTAAATATGAGATTTTATTGATTCTTTCTTAACACTCCCCTTTAAGTTGGAGAGTGGATGTCAAGAACTCCCAACTTGTGAATCATGGTGGAGAAGCTATCTTTTCCTAATGGTTTAGTGAAGACATCCGCAAGCTGTTCTGCTAAAGTAACAAATTCAGTTGTGATCGAACCATCCTGTATTTTGTCCCGAATAAAGTGACAATCCATTTCTATATGTCTGGTTCTCTCATGGAAAACTAGATTAGCTGCTATGTGTAAAGCTGCTTTGTTATCGCAGTGTAGTAATGCTGGTTTCGGGTGCAATATCTGTAGGTCTTTCAACAATGATCGTAACCAAGATAACTCACAGCATGTACCTGTCATAGCTCTGTATTCGGCTTCTACTGAGGAGAGTGACACTGTTTTCTGTCTTTTCGTCCGTCAAGAAACAAGCGAAGAACCCCAAAAAACACAATAACCTATAATTGATCTCTGATTCATTGGGCAACCAGCCCAATCTGAATCACAAAAAGCTCGCAAAGACATACCATTTTGAGAAGAGAAAAACAAACCCTGACCTGGAGCACCTTTCAAGTAACGCAACACACACAAGGTAGCCTCCATGTGCGGTTTGCGTGGGGCATGCATAAACCGACTTAGCACATGTACAGAATACATGATATCCAGTCATGTAATAGTCAAGTAGATTAGGCGCCCCACAAGTCTTCTATACTGAGATGGATCTTTAAGCAATTCTCCTGCATCATAGAGTTTTGTGTTTTGTTCCATAGAAAAATTCACGAGTTTAGCACCCAAAACCCCACTATCCTTTAGAATTTCCAAAGCGTATTTCCGTTGTGAGATAGAAATACCTTTTTTTGATCGAGAGACCTCAATGCCCAGAACATACTTCAAATCACCCAAATCCTTAATACGAAAACGAATGTGCAAAAAGTTCTTAAGAATGGATATAGCCTTAAGATCATTACCTGTGATGAGAATGTCGTCAACATATATAAAAGATTTACCATTGCGACATGTGAACAATGAATAATCTACTTTAGACTGAACATATCCAGCAACTTGAATAGCTGCAGAGAATTTAGCAAACCATTAGCAAGACGCTTGCTTTAATCCATACAACGACTTGTTGAGGCGACATACCAAATTCTCCCCCTGTCGCTGAAGACCAGGAGGTGGACGCATATAAATTTCTTCATGAAGATCACCATGAAGGAAAGCATTGTGTACATCTAGCTGTGGAGGGACCAATTATGTGCTGTCGTTAAAGCCAATAAACAGCGGACAGTAATCATTTTGGCAGTAAGAGAGAATGTGTCATAGAAATCAATACCTTCCATTTATGTGTAACCCTTGGCCACTAACCGAGCTTTATGACGCTCAATGGTGCCATCTGAATGGCGTTTGATTTTGTATATCCAACGACATCCAATGGCAGTCTTGCTAGGAGGGAGAGATGTGAGGGACCAAGTCTGGTTAGCTTCCAATGCTGCGAGCTCAGATTGCATGGAATTATACCATTATGGAAGGGAGGCAGCTTCAGTGTATGAGCGGGGCTCAATGTCCTGATTAATGGTGGCAACAAAGGACCTGTGTTGTGGTAAGTAGCGGTGATAAGAAAGGAAATTACAAAGAGGATACCTTGTACCTGTGGTGGGACTGGACGATGAAGGCAGTGTTGGTTTGGGAGACGTTACTTGGTTGCAAACATAATCACGTAGAGCACGGGGAGGGTTGTGATGCCACTGGGAACGACGCAGAGGCTGCAAAGGAAGGATAGGTGGTGACAGGGGCACATTGAAGGGAGATGATGGAGGGACTGGATTGGAAGACGCTGAAGAGGGGACTGGGAAGTCTGCTGAAGGAAGATCGGAGATGGAAAGGGGAATGACTGGTGTGGCAGCTGTGGATTCAGTTGATGGTATGAGAGGTGCAGGAATGGTAGAGGGTAATTGATAGGGAAAAATGTGTTCATGAAAGACAATGTCACGGCTGGTGAGAAATTTATGGGTGGTAAAGTTATAGAGTTTATAAGCTTTTTGGCCGACTGGGTACCCGAGAAAAACACAACGTGCAGCTCGAGGAGCAAATTTATGCGTAACGTGCACTTTAGTAGCATATGCAAGGCAACCAAAAACTTTGAGATGGGAGTAATTTGGAACCTTGTTGTAAAGTTTTTCAAAAGGGGTTTTATGGGAAAGAAGTGGTATGGGCAAACAATTGATTAAATGGACATCAGTAAGGACGCATTCTGCCCAAAAATACAAGGGGAGGTGAGCTTGAAAATGAAGAGCACGTGCAGACTCAAGGATATGACGATGTTTACGCTCGACGACTCCATTTTGTTGGGGTGTATAAACGTAAGAGTGTTGATAAATTGTGCCATGTTGGCGGAAAAAATTTTGCATAGAAAAAAATTCCCCCCATTATCGACGCGAATATTTGTGATGGATGCATTAAATTGAGTTTTGACAAAGGAAAAGAAATTGATGAGTAAATTTTGTGTTTCATGTTTGTGATGCATAAAAAATACCCATGTAAATCGAGAGTAATCATCCATAATTGTCAAAAAATATTTAGCACTAGAAAGAGAAGGAATTTTATAAGGCCCCCAAATATTATAATGAATTAATTCAAATGGTTGAATAGAGGAAATTGAACTAGTAGAAAAAGGAAGACGACATTGTTTTGAAAGTGCACAAATATCACAAGCGTCTTAGAATTTAAAAGGAAAATTGAGTAAAGTTTTTGCCATAAAATGTAATATAGAGGAAGATAAATGCCCTAATCGGCGATGCCACAAATCGGTGGAGGAGATGACATGAGAACGGGATGATTGGGTAGCAATGGCAGTAGATGCGGAGGGTTGGTATTTTGATGTTGGTGGTGTTGATGCTAATGTAACCAAGTAATAAAGTCCGCCTCGTTGTTTACCCAAACCAATCGTCGTCTTCATCGCCAAGTCCTGTAAAACACACCAATAAGGAAAAAAGGTTACCGAACAATTAAGTCCTCTTGTAATTCGACTTATAGACATCAAATCCACCTTAAAAGATGGCACACCAAGCACATTTTTTTAGAGAAATAATAGAATTCAAATGTAAAGTCCTGGTAGACGTAATTGGAGCCTGTTCTCCACTCGGCATAATAACTGGTGGCAAAATAGTGTTCTGCCGACTATCTACAAGCAGATTCGGAGAAGAAGTGATATGGTCAGTGGCACCATTGTTGAGAATCAATCGATTTGGCATAATAACTGGTGTTTGTAACAAACCCGGAGTGGTGACCGCGGCATTGGCTTGAGGAACAGTAGTTTGAGCATTTCCGGTATTGTTCATGATAGACAATATTTGCTAGAACTGTAAATCAGAGAGTCCATTCATCATTGAATGCTTCTCATCCATCGTGGGACCTTCTTTGATGTAATTAGCTGAAGGTTGTGCAGGTTTGTTGTAATGTTGATGACTTCCAGACTTGTTGAATCTGCTGGCTTTGTGCTTTGGGTGACCTAGTGGATATCCATGTAATTTCCAACATGTATCTCGCACACGATGACCACTATCACAGTATGTGCAGTGCAGTGACTTACGATTAAAAGAATTGGAGCAGGAGGAAACCCCTTGACCTGATCGAAAAGCCAGAGCTGTAGGTGCATTTCGTTGAACCACCATGGCTGCGGTTTCTGTTGCATCATGTGTATCACCTAAGCTGTGTTGCTTTTCTTCTTGAATAATGGAAGCATAAGCCTAACGAACATCAGGTAAAGGATTCAGCAATAGAATCTGCCCCCGAATTGACTTGTAAGATTCATTTAATCCCATGAGAAATTGCATCAATTGTCGTCGCTTATGATCTGCTCCACAAGAGCAAACAGTTCTATTATAAGATTCCAATTCATCCCACAATCCTTTCAGCTTTGTATAATATGCCACAACTGTCATCTGAGCTTGAGAAATACAAGCTATGTCTCTCTCAATCTGAAAAATATGAGGAGCGTTACTTTGAGAAAAACGATCTCGAAGATCCTCCCAAACTTCTTGTGCTGTAGTCGAATATATAACACTTTCGGCAAGTTCTGGTGTAATTGAGTTGAGAATCCATGATAAAATCATGTCGTTGTATCTTTTCCATAAAGCATGATCGTTTGGCTGGTTGGTGGCTGATGATATTTGTACTGTCCCATCTATAAATCCTAATTTATTTTTAGCGTTTAAAGAGATTGTCATAGATCTGCACCAAGTAGAGTAGTTATCACCATTAAGAGGTTTAGAAACAAGCACCAATCCCGGATGATCGGAATGGTAGAGAAAAAAAGGATCAAAGGCATTATTCCTGCCTTCTTTAGAAAATTGCTCGCGTTCCATGGTAGTGAACAATCGGCAAAAAATATTGAAGTGGGAGTTTGAGGCTGAGGCAGAGAAAGAGAAAGAGAAGAAGAGCTAGGGTAAACCGAGCTCTGATACCATGTGAATTTCAGAGAAAAAAAGGAATTACCAACCCTGTTGCATATTTATTGAGTCTGTCACAGCTACATTATATACAAGATTATTTTCCTACGTTGTGCTAAGCTAATTTTAGAATAAGAGTTACAATACGAATACATATCTTTTACAACATATGTTTCCTAATACATTACGTAAATATGAGATTTTATTGATTCTTTCTTAACATGCTATTTCAATTTGCAACACGACTCTCCGGTCCCTAAACTCTTGAGATGATAGCAATTTAGTCCTTACAGGAAAAGAAATTTGGCTAAATCCTACAAGTTTCAATGATTTCATAACACTCTTTTGTCTAGTCATTTCGAGATTTATATGGAATAAACTGTTAAATATCAAATTATTTTTGATATGCACCGTGAAAATCAGAACAATTGCTTACATGGCATTATTGGTTAATAAAGAAATTAAGTTACAATAATGGAAAGAACAATTAGTTTATATGAATTATGAATGACAATATACTCTGTTTTTATGTCACGTGACTATAGCAACACTTGATTCTTTTTATTTATTTATTAAGATCCAACCACACAATCATTAAAATATATTATTAAAAATATTTATTAGCTCCAAATATCTTGTACTCAAGACTAGTCCAAATATCAAAACCATATCTCATTGGAAATGGCATATGTTTTCCTAAGTATACATTGCCTCTATGTATATGCGATCCACATTGTATGATAGAATTTGATTAATATTGATGCATCAGAATTCAATACGCTAGAAAACTCGAGCTTTTAAATGTTTGAATAATAAATAATCACCCATTCATGTCAATCTTATTTTCTCTAGAACTAAAGGCCTCGTGTAGAGGCGATTCACATTTACGATAGAAAAACATAAATGGTTTTTGGGATGAGTGCTTGTTTGTGTAGCTTAGCTCCTTGTACATGCAATTCTCTAATGTTCTGTTTAGGATTATGATTGTGGTTATAATTTAAAGTATTTTTTGTTTAAAAATATATCAAAATAAATTTTTTTTATTTTTTAAAAATTATTTTTGAGATTACCACATCAAACAAAAGATATGAAAATATAAAAAAATTAATTTTTAAAACAAAAAAATTAAAAGTTTTTAAAAATACGAATTAAAATATGTTTCCAAATAGTCCATAAATAGAAGAAAAATCCACCGAGAGGAATCCTGTGGACAACATTTTAGAAGAGCTAGATGCGTCCATTACAATTTCAACTTGGTGAAACAGAGTTGCTATGTTGCGATGATAAATCTTGCAAGTGCTCTCGTCGTGTTGCAATAGAAATATTTTCAAAGTTAAAATGATTCCACACCTGAACTTACCAATTTCAGCACCAGCGTTGCAGTGAGAGCTCCGATTTTCGAATGCTGTTCAAGGCATTCGTGTCCTGTCAACGGATTAATTTTAGGTTATTTCCGTTGTCTCCATGTAATCAAGAGAGATGGCGACAAAGCAGCTCATCCGATCAGGAGCAGCTTCGGTTGCTTGAAGTTACTGGACAAATTACGCTCATTAAGTATATGCATGCACTCTTTATCCAAGATCAACGAAACTCGCAGATAAATTGTAGCTCATCAACTAACTTTAATATTTCTTTTTTTAAGAAATCTTAAATTTGAATCTCCTTTTTCGTTGAGGAAAAAAACTCCAAAAGTTTATCGGATTTATAAACTAAAACTCAATATAATTGAGATACTCGAAAACAAAGGAATAATTACGATACAAGTGTGGAAATGTTACATAAATTATTTTTTACTTTCGTACGGTTCACCATTTTACAAATGAATTTACCTACCAACTTTAATTCACTAGCCTAATTAAGTCGACCCTTTTTTACTTTCACAAGTCAAGTTTAGCCAAGCTTAAGCTTGGTCCTTCTATAATAAGCTTATAAAAATAGGCTTGCATAAACTTATCATACCTAAATGTATTTGAATCGAACTCTTACCAAGTTGAGTTTCGAGATTTCATGAGCATTTTTCTCTTTTGTAGCCCTAATAATAATAATAAATAACACCAATCATAATATGGATAAATTACAATATATACCGAAATTTTATCAATATATCTTTTTCAAAAAATATTAGATTAAAAAAATATACGGATATAATTTTTCTGCATTCCCAAACGCGTTGGGTTGACATGCACCATTATTAAACGCATTCTTAAGAAGGCATGTTGGGTCTAGCACTGGACATACCCATATGCTATTTGGGTCTGGTCAAATCCAAACCTAAAAGTTCCTAGATGTGGCCAACACCAAACCCAAAAGCTGTTAGGCGTAGTGTTGTCCAGCCCCCCGTGATTGTTCGGTATGGCCAACACCAGATTCAAATAACGCTGAGTCTGGTGCCCGCCAGACCCAAACAACATATGGGTCTTGCAATGTGTGCTAGACCTAGAGTGCAAGTCTGACAAATGCTGTCATACCAACACTCGAGCCTATTAGTATGCCAAGCTTAAGCGCAACCTGGGTGATCCAGACACCATTTGGGTCTGACAAGTGTTACTAGGCCCTGTAGCTTGGCCTGACGCTTGTTATCCGAGGGTGTCAAACCCGAGAATTTTCCGAGGATTTTTATCATTGCATCCCGAGTATTACCAAATTCGCTGCACCTATGGATTCAAACATAATATTTGAATCTAGTGCCATCAATTTTATAGATTTTTATATAAAATCTTAGAGAATTTATTTCTCATAGACTTAATTAAAAAAGTCTATACTACACCAACACTATTAGGTGTATTAAAATCTCTCATACCCTATAATGTCTATATTATTTTGCTGGATAAAATGAGTGAAATACAACTCAAAATACAACTAAAAATATTATAAAGGTAGAGTTACACTCCATCTCCTCCTCTCCACAAATTGACAAAACTTATGGACTATAATACATCATGAATCCTTTAAAATAATGGTTCATAATCTTTATTCTCCATTGCATATATATTTGAGAGCATTTCTCTCTAGAATATTATTGTACTTTTTCTTTGAGAAAATATACTTACTTAAGCATCTAAGAGTCCTCACATCCATTAAGGGGGCGTTTGTTTCCCGAAAAGTGGTTTCCGGGAAACCACTTTCCAAACTTTCCTGTGTTTGTTTGCCATTAGAAAAGTTGGTCAACGGAAAACACTTTCGGTCAATGAAAAATACTTTCCAGTCAAAGAAAAATTTGGCTTGGTTTCCAGGAAAGTATTTTCCTTTTATTTTGGACGGAAAACACTTTTTGGAAGTTGTGAAAAATTTAGAAATGTCATATTATGTGCCGATTATATCAAATTTGATCCTTAAACTTTTGATTGCTATATATATATATATTGTTTTGAATATTTGTTTTTCAATTTCATCCCTTAGAATTTAATTTTTATATTAACTTTGGTACTCGTTTTTATTTTGCTTTTCCCTTATCATTTTTTAATTGAAAATTTTTATCTATCAAATTTGATCATCATTCTTTTGATTGTTACTTATTTTATTTGAAATAATTTATGAAATGTTAATTATTATTATTTTAATTTCTTCATCTTTTAATTTTTTAATTTTTTATTTGATCTCTATTATTTTGATTATTATTTATTTTATTTGAGATAATTTATGAAAATATATTTTTTCAATTTTATTCTCATTCAACTTTTTAATTTGTAAAATTTGTTCCTCGTTATTTTAATAAACTTGAAAAAAAATAAAACATTAATAAGTTATTTTCCAGCTCATTTTCCATGACATAACCAAACACTGGAAAACGTTTTCCAACTTATTTTTCATTACACTACCAAACATCGGAAAATACTTTCCTGGAATTCACTCTTTCCAGAATTCACTTTCTAAAAAGAAACTATTTTCCAGCAAATAAATAGGATTTAAAAGAGATATTTTGTAGCTGTTAGCCACAAATCACCTAAGCCAACCAAATACTAAGTATAAGCTATCAACCATTTTAGTTAAGGAGAATGGATGAGATTGTTAGGACGAATTAGTTAACCAATTATCCAATCTGAAAATTCTATTCCTAATCATCTTGGATTTTTAGAACTTTATCATAAAAAATTAAAATAAATCGTATACAAAACAAAACAAGAAAGTAAACTTTTTAATTAAATAACTTGTAACTGGTTTGGTATGGTTGTCATTTTCTTGTTTCTGAACTTCCTAAAACAACATTTAAAAAAATTAAAGAATAAAGATATATGAATAACAATAAACAATAAGTGACGTAAATAAATGTTTTTTTTTTTTTAAAAAAAATCTGCGACCATACCACACGGAGAATTGAAACTATTGATATCAATGGGCTTTTGATATCTATTTTTCTAGCCCGAATCCATTTGGTGTGAAAGATCTCTAGGCCTGATTTCCTTTCCTGTCCTGTCCAAAAAAAAAAAAGACACCACCTCCAAAGGCTCCCACAACAAATCTCCGGTAGCTTAACAACACCCATTTCCCATGTCATCCATCCACCACCAGGCAGCAGCAATGGACTCCGACTCACCACAACCCGAACCCACACCAGTCCCACCCTCCACCGATCCACTAACGAACCAATTCACCTCCCTCAACGACCTAGCCCACGAACTGACCTCTCTCCAAGACCTAGCCAACCGCGGCTCCTGGCTATCAATCCTCGACAAAGTCAATCGAGCCCGATCTCTCTCTCTCTTAAATACCCCACACGATCACCTCACTTACCTCGCTTACATCGTTCTCTCTTTCACTAAACTACGCCGTTTCCAAGAAGCCCAGACAGAACTCGATTCCCTCGACGATTTTAACAGTCACCATTACCGCTACGAAACTTACCCTAAAATTTACCCTAACCGGTCCGGTTCGATGGTCCCTTTCTCTCTACGGTGGCTGCATGCGCTGATCCCTATTAAATTAGGCAATCGTCAAGAAGGTTTAGATCGGTTTTATTTGTTACTTGATTTTGTACGTGAAAAACTGAATCGCAACGGAAACGACGAGTCAGACAAAGTTTGGAGGAAGAGAGAGGTTTTTGTTGTTAATCATATAATTAATCAGCATTTGAGTAATAAGGAGTTAAGTGTTTGTTTAGATTTGATTAATGCTTTAATCTCTCGCGGGAATTTAGATCCTGCTTTGTTGTCGAAATTAGGGTATGTGCAGATGCAAATTGGGGATTTGGATGGGGCAAATGTGTCATTTGGTAAGGTAGAGAAAATGGCTAGTGAGAGTGAAGAGAATGAGTCTGGGTTAAGGAATTTGGTTAGTAGGAATAAGGCATTGGTGTATTTGGTGGGGAAGGATTATTTGTCGGCGGTGAGGGAATATGATGAGTGTATTGAGAGGGAAGGAAAGGATGTTGTGGCGATTAATAATAAGGCGATCTGTTTGATGTATTTGAGGGATTTGTCGGATTCGATTAAGGTTTTGGAGAATTCTCTGGAAAGAGTGCCCACCGTAGCATTGAACGAGACGCTTGTTGTTAATCTGTGTAGCATGTATGAGTTGGCTTATGTTAATCATTCGGATACTAAGCGGACACTTAGTAATTGGATTGCTCGAGTTGCACCAGATGATTTTGATTCTTCTTGTACCCGGGTTTGAGAGGTAGTCTACATGAACTTCTTTACTTGTGTAATTGTTTTGGGATGGTTTGGATGTATGATTTTTACTTGCATTGTTGAGCATGTTCAGTTGGAGATGTTAGCTACTTCAAGAGACTTACTCTTTTATAATGTAACTTGGATCTAGTACATTGAATAATATTGTTGATTTGAATCTTTTACTTGCTCATTTTGCTTTCTCATCTCTGGATGTCATTGTACTGGCGTGTTCAATTTACAAAAATAAAAATAAAAATGTTGACGTGTCTCTACTCTTTAAGCATTTGGATGGTTGATTAAAATTAACGTCAGTAATGTAGTGTTTAGAGGAAAAAAAAACTTGAATTACTTCAAATCTTATCTTCTAATTTGAACTGGTTGTCGTAATTCATCTCATAAAGTTAGTAGATTCTTACTTAAACCAAGTGAAGAAAGCATCAAAGCATTCTTTTTAGTTGATTAAGCATCGGAGCCTATATTTATGTTGATCATTACAATGTGTTGCAGTTTCGGACCACTTCAGCTTAAATTTCTGTCATAAGGTATGGAGCATAATGTTTTAGCTCTGGTTTTGAGTTTACATTTGTTGTCTAAATGTGATAAGGAAATTTCAGAGGATTATAGTTGATTAGATGGTTGGAGTTGCAGCTTGTTGTCAACAAAAAGATAAACTTTTATGTGCTTTTGTTTGAATTACTCAGTTAGGTTTTGACTCTCTAACATCAATTTCACAGGGGTATTTCTATAATTTTCATATTTTCTGGAAGTTTATAGGTCTCGATATATATTTGCTAGTCTTTCAAACATTAACTTTCTTGTTTAGGGTTTTCCTACTCTAAATATGAAGGTTGTTGTATTTTCTTGTTTAAGATTCTAAATTTTGTTAAATTAGAAGTTCAACTACATAAAGCTTTAGGAGACTGCTGAGTCCATAAATATTGATGCTTGTAATACTTCATTTCAGGATCAGAGTTCATGAATAAATTATTTAGCAATTATGCTTAAACGTTGTGTGATGCAATCTTAGGTGTGACTCCTACGAACATCTTGTGATCTTAGGATCTTCTTCTTGGAGTAATCCCTAGAAACCTACTGCTATGATGTGGGTAGCTCTTTGCATCCATCCTCTATTAAATTTCAAACCTTTTAATTTCTATTCTTTTGTATCTTAGCCTACCATTAAACTCTTGCAAGTAGGAAATCGAAATTTGTCATGCATCATGTAGTTTTTAGTTAGTGAACCATGAGAAGAAACAAAAATATATATATGTATATTTTATTTCTAGCATGAAATGCATTCAAGACTTTGCTTTGCATGTGCCGGTTCTGGTTATGCCTCATCATTAACGCCTTTGTATATTTCCAAGCTGCAGTTTAGAATTATTTTATATGTCAATTTCAAATAAAGCTACTATAAGTATTATTTTTTTTCTCTTCCTTGAGGCAAAGTAGACTTCACCCGGATGAAGAATTTCTTATGAACAAAACTTGTTTATAATTTAGATTAGTGCATTGAGGATGGTTAAAAGCATGTTAAACGAATTTGTTTTTAGTTGAATGTAGTGCATTAATGTAGCATTTGGTAGATGAGACTAAACAATTAGACAAGACAATTCTAGCTGTTTTGGTGTTTGGTATGCATATGAGTCAAAACAAAATGTAACTTGTCATGTTCCACACTGAGATTTTTGTCCCAACTTCCATATAGGACAACCTTCACCTATGTAATTTTGTTCTGTCCATTTGTTCATCAAAACAAACAAACACACTATAAAGGTGTGTTTTGGTGAGCAAATGTGATTGATAATATGTGTGAAGGTTGTTTAAGGGGAGGTGGGATAGAAATTTGGGTATGGGACGGAACAAATTTTTTTCTTAATATGTGTTCCAAACACCAATACAAGTAGGGTTACTTTCATATTCAGTCTTGTTCAGTCCCATGCGCCAAACGCTCTTTGGAGGCATCATGTCAAACTAAATCTAACTTGTATAAAAAAATCTAGACATATTGTTGGTATTACAAGACATAAATAATGCATAAAAAATCGAAGTATATGAAGCAAATTTTTGTAAATGTTCTTAGCTAGCAATAATATTTCCTTTTTCTGTAATTTTTTGTCTCGTCTTGGTTCACCTTTACAAACTACAAGTATTTTAACCAACCAATCAACTAGACCCCTAGAACCTTTCCTTCTGATACTTTGCTGACTCTAAACCCCATAAACCAAGAACTAGCACAAGGTTTATTCTTGGAGACATTTGTATTTTGGCTATTTTTGTTCTTCCTGTTCTTATATATGACATCAAATGCTTGAGTGCAAGTTTTTATATTTTGCAGATTGGACATAAACCCAGCTTGAATTGTCAAATTGTGTAAACTTAGAACTTTGGCTTATGATCTACTTTTGTATGCCTGGCCTTTTACTCCACACAGTGGGAAGCTCAGAGGACAAGCTGTCATAGTGCTTCAAGCTTGCAAGGAATGAAGTTGGAGCCATGCTGGTGAGTCATTTTTAGGCTAGTGTACTTGCTAAGAACAAATAAAAAACTGAGAATGAGGTTTTACACATCAATGGTTTTGATGCTTTTCTATGTGAAATGCAACACCCCTTTAAGATTGTATAATCTTGATCTTCCTCATCCTGATGTATGATTGGCAAAGTAATACACCTGTAAGGAGACGGTGAGATTTGCAGGACCTTAGTGCATAATAAGTCAACAAGAGAGCACCAAAATTATATTTTGGTTGAAAATCATTAGTTTCATTGAGGTGTTTGTATTTTCTCTTTAGTTAGTGTCACTTCCCTGTGCATCTTCTTTACATATTGGAAAAAAGAAAAGCAAGTACAACTGTTTGTGATTGTGATTGGATATTAACTTGCTTGCAAAGTAAGGAGTATGGTGTGTTAGAAGTTACTTGACTACGGTGGAGGTGGAGGTAGAAGTTTTGTTGGCAGGGGAACAATCAAAGGCAGTATATCCCAGATGAGCCCAGAAGAAAATCCAGAAAGCCCCTAACATATTCTGTGATGGAGGTGAGCATCTTTGCTAGAGTGAGGCTGTGTTTGTGTTACCAATATAAACTTCAAATAGTTTACAGTAGCAATTTACAAAGTGTGGCTTCTATACTATAGCTCTTTTGAAGAAGGAAGCAGGGTATTAAAATTTTGTGAGGATACTCGTTTACTTGATTGCATAATTGTGTGGGTATCGACTTTGGAATTTCTATCTGCATAGAGTGTCTTGGCACGATGCTTATGCTGCAAGTTGTGATCGATTCCAAGCACTTCTGTCTAGTTGGTGAGAGAAACAAAAACAAAGGGCAATTCTCACATAATTTTGTCGATGTAATAAATAACTTTCTTTTCCTTTTGCTTTAACATCGGAGAAATCTCGATCTGTCGAACTGATAATTTAATCTGTATCAATTTTTTTTTTTTTAGAAATTGAGCTTCTCACCAATGAACATTGCCATCATTCTGCAACTAGCAACTAGTAATGCACTTCATGAGAACGGCAACGTACCAAAGATGTATTCATATTCCTCAACAACTATCTCAACTACAAGTAGTACGTTGGTAGGTGGCTCGAGCAGGCCCAAACCTAAATTTCTCAAAGAGTATCGCATGCTCACAATCGGCCCCCTCATCGCTTTTCGTTAGATTTCACAAAACCGGACTCAATCTACTTCTTCAATGTGGAGATTTACCATCACGCCTCTTCTCCACTCGAAATATATAACTCAACTGTCCACTCAGATTTCTCTTGTGTTTTCTTTTTCCCTCGAATTTCTCGAATCCTTTCATGTTTCACTGAACTTCTCCACTTTGCCAACCCCCATCGATCAATCACAACCGTAGACCCACTTTTGCGTTGAAGACCCACAAATAAAGAATGGCCCATATGGTTTACTTGTCTTCCAAATGGGAACCCCACTCATGTCGCGAACAACCCCCTAGTTGTCCATTTCCTACCAACCCCCCCCCCCCCTCACCTTAAAAATAAATAAACAACAAAAGGAAGCATGGAGATTTAAAACAGAAGCCAAAGAGAATCAGAATCCAACAACTACCACCGCCAACTAAAACGCCAACCTTCCGTCACCCATGGCTGCTTCAACTTCAAGCATTTCCCGTCTTGGTTTCAGACACCACCAACCTCTCGGAACCAATCCGGGTTCCCACTCTCAACCCTCCGGATCTGTCTCTTTCCTTTCTGGGTCTCACTGTTTCTACTTCAAGTGAGTCAATTCCTCCGTCTCCATTTAATTTTGCAACTAATCATCATTGTATTGATAGTTGTGTGTTACAACTTGGCGAAAATGGGTTTGTTTTGTTTTGCTTTTTAGTTCGTGTTTACTGGAAATGGTTGTTGATATTGACTAATAAAGCCAGCTTCTTTATACAAGGAAATGCGCCCATGTTCATACATGAAATTTAAGAGCTTGCTAATTTTGTTATGTGAAGTTTAGTGTACTAATATTATTTGAAGTTATTTTGGTCTTTCTGTTTTTCGTGCCTTTTGTTGTCGGTAATGTTATATCACAATTATTTTCTGACCGCTTGTAATGTGTATCTTGATAGACCATTGGAGGCTACTAGACAATCACAGTTGTCTAGAGTAAGTGTAGTGGTGAAGGCAGAAAGTAGGTCTGAGGAGATGCAAGTCGATATTTCTTTGAGTCCAAGGGTGACTGCTGTAAAACCTTCAAAGACTGTGGCCATAACTGACCAGGCGACTGCGCTTGCACAAGCTGGAGTCCCTGTTATTCGCCTGGCTGCTGGAGAACCTGATTTTGATACTCCAGCTGTAATAGCAGAGGTGATTCGTTTTCTTTTTCCTCGTTGGTGCTTGATTCATGTCTGTGATATGGTTTGAAGTGTATTCCGGTTGCTTAAACTGATTGCATTTTTTTTATTGTGGAAAAGTTAGGCTGGTATAAATGCTATTCGTGAAGGTCACACAAGGTACACTCCAAATGCTGGTACACAGGAGCTTCGAGTTGCAATTTGTCAGAAGTTGAAGGGTAAATATATATTTTAAGCAATTTTGTGTTTGTGAGCTATTTAATATGCTTGGTGCATTCCAGGATGGGATTTCTAACATTATTTTTTTTTAATTTATGGATTTTGTTATTTGTTTTTGGCAGAGGAGAATGGTATATCTTATAAACCTGACCAAATTTTAGTAAGCAATGGGGCCAAGCAGAGTATATATCAAGCGATACTTGCAGTTTGCTCTCCTGGCGATGAGGTGAAGCTTTTATTTCAAAATAATCAGCATTGTGGTGTTATTCTGCATTTCTGCTACTAACTAATTGGTATTGGAATGCTGCCTTTTTACAATTGAGTGTTGGGCAGTGTGTAGCATTTGCTACCTGTATCTGTAACCCCGGATCAACTTAACACTTGTTGAATATAGATCTATGGTTTTCTAAATTTTGTAAGATTTTTTTTTAAAAAAAAAAAACATCCAGTCAAATCTAAAATGCCTATGCAGTGTAGATTCATAGTAAAAAAAGACAAGAGAGAGAAGGTGAAGGAAAGAAATAAAGATGAGAGAATCTTGATGTGTGAAATGAAATAGCTTGTATGTGGCTTCAGGATGATTTACCATTGTCAGCCTAATAGCCTAATGGCAAGTGTGTGAAAGAAATGGGATTACTGAGCATGTGCTACACTTATTTGTTTACATATTCTGTGAAAATTGCATTTATTTTCATTTAGGCAATCAAGGTCTTGTTCTTAATTGAATACAGTAGGAGCTCATTACCATTGAAGCTGTTTAATTTCTGAAGTTAGCTCATATTATAAAAACTGTCTTACCCTCAGGTTATAATTCCAGCACCATTTTGGGTGAGTTATCCAGAAATGGCAAGGCTGGCTGATGCAACCCCGGTGATTCTTCCAACATCAATCTCTGAGAATTTTCTCTTGGACCCAAAGCAACTTGAATCAAAACTGAATGAAAAGTCAAGGCTGCTGATTCTTTGCTCTCCATCTAACCCAACAGGATCAGTTTATCCTAAGAAATTGCTTGAAGAGATTGCAAAAATTGTAGCAAAACATCCTAGGCTTCTGGTATGATTAATGAATCCTAATTGCAAGTCCTATTCTTTCCTGATATTTAAATGCTGAACTTCTTTGGTATTTCACTCAGGTCTTGTCTGATGAGATATATGAACACATAATATATGCACCTGCTACTCACACAAGCTTTGCATCTTTGCCCAGCATGTGGGAAAGGACTTTGACAGTGAATGGGTTTTCTAAGGTAGCTTAATCTTACATTTGATTATTAGTCCTAAATATCTGCTTTTGTGTTCTTGTCATCAATAATATGATATGCCATGCATAATTTGATGTGGTTGTGATTGTAAATAAAACCTGAAGCAGTTTACCTCATTCAGTTAGGTAACATTTAAAAAGTGGGAAATTTGCAGGCCTTTGCAATGACTGGTTGGAGACTTGGGTACCTTGCCGGCCCTAAGCACTTTGTTGCTGCATGTAATAAGATACAGAGCCAGGTATTCTATGACCCGCTTTGCAGCCTTCAATCTGCAGAAATTTAAATGAATTGAGTCCATCATGCATACTCTGAAGTTTTCGTTTGCATCACTTGTGATTGTTACAACCAGTTTTCTAGTATTTTATCTATTTGCATGTCATGTTTTGAAGTTAGATCTCAAAATCGCATAGATTTTTTACCATCCAAATAATATGCTGGATCAAAGAGGCTTCAATTGTGAATCAAATAGTAGTGATTTTCTGCAAGGGTAGAAGTAGCCAATCTGAACTTATTTCAGATAGTTTGGACACTCAGAGGAAAGAAAGTTTGTTAATATTGGAAGGGGTAAGGTGAAGTTCAGGGTTCTAAAGAAGCAGATGAATGGCTAATTTAGATGGACAGATTTTGCTGATTATTTTGTGATTAAAGCCTACAAGACAAAATGAAACTTGCACCTGGTAACCAATCCAAATTGTCAAGCCTGTATTTTTTATTATGCCATTTTATATCTCCCAAAAGCATTTGAGAGAAATCAATACTCCTGTGACCTCTACTCACAATCTGTCTTACAGATTAAGCACTCGTCAAAATGTAATGACCTCACTAATCACAAAAGTGCTTGACATGAGAAAGACTTGTAAGTCAATAACAATCTATAATTCATGCTTTCATAGCCCAGTTTGGCCTGGTAAATGTTGACGCTATACTGGTGATTGCATGGGGCTGCAGTTGCAACTCTTGATGATTTTTTACATTTCATTAAGAATTTTCGTGTCTTGCCTTGTTGGTTTGCAAAATGCATTGATATGCCTATTCCTGTAATGCTTGTGATCTAAACAAGGACTTTGTACAAGCTCCAGTTGATCCGTGTGCTATATTTTTCCAGTTTACCTCAGGTGCCAGCAGCATATCGCAAAAGGCAGGAGTTGCAGCATTAGGACTAGGCTATGCTGGTGGGGAAGCAGTGTCCACCATGGTGACAGCATTCAGGGAGCGGAGAGATTTCTTGATTAAAAGCTTTGGAGAAATGGAAGGTGTTGGGTTGTCGGAACCTCTGGTACTGCCTTTCAGTTATTATATACTTAAGACCTCCCATTTTGCTAGTGATTCCATCAGCTTCTAATTCTAATTGGTTTTACATGCAGGGAGCATTTTATCTTTTCATTGATTTCAGCTCGTACTATGGAGCAGAGCTTGAAGGGTTTGGTAAAATTGACGACTCTGACGCCCTTTGCCGTTACCTGCTTGATCAGGCCCAGGTATCCATTGTTAAAGAAGATTATCCTGTTTACCTTTGATTGGCAATGTTTCAGTACTCGTCTCACCAATGTTGTGAAAGCTGAATATTTTTAGATAACACTATGATGCAGTTGAAACTTGAAGCTACAGTTTAAGTAACATGGCATGCAGCTGTTATGGCACTACTTAAGATCTTTATAATTTGATTGTGCTTGCTTATTTACAGGTTGCATTAGTCCCAGGGGTTGCATTTGGAGATGACAGCTGCATACGTATATCCTATGCAGCTTCTCTGACCACCCTACAGGCAGCTGTAGAGAGAATTAAGAGAGCGCTTCTCCCACTCAAGTCTGCCGTCCCTGTGTAATGTAGATGAATTGCAATTGTTGTACTCTTTTAGAGATTAAAAAAATGGGCACTTCATTATTGATTGTTACAAATAAAATGCCATTGTCATTGAGGGTCATTTGTTTGCTATGATCATTGGTTTTGCACTAGCCTTGTTGAGGGAAAGATGTGGAAGAATTCCAATGTCTCTGTACAGTATTTGCTTTCCACCATAAAATTGTTGCATCTGTATCTGGATGACATTTGTCTCGTATTTATTCAGTGAGATTGTTTCTCAATTGTGGCAAGCTCTCTTTCATTAAGTTAGTAGGAAATAGCAAGTCATGTCATACATGCATACAGGAATATGCTCAACAAACAAAGAGACTATAACACTAGAAAAGCTTGGATTGAGGCTCAAAGGAAGCCTTCTTGTTGGGCTGGTCCAATATTTGACAGGGAGGAATAAAGGTGCAACTTGGCTGGCATCATTAATATGTTAAGGTATAGCTTGCTGTCTTTATTGAGGCAAAAGAGAACGGGGACTATAAAATCTATGTTATTCACATGACTGGCATCCTCTAGTTGTCTTCCTTCTTTTGGTTAGAAAAGATTCATGGCGTTACGGAACGGGGAATCAATTCTTTTCTTGGCAGGAAACTTGGCTTCAAATGTTTCCACACGTTCAATTTGCATGGCCTTGTGGGTGAAAAAGGTGCACAACGTTTTACACAGGTCTCGTATAAAGGTTTCGGAGAAGGCGATTCTTGTCCTTCCTTGCAACAAGATGTACCTGTCCAAAGGGAAATGATTTCCTCAAAACACCATCAAGAAACAAAGACGACTCCATGGAAAGCCTAATTAAGCTCATGACGTGAACTACAAGACAATCAATCTCACGTGTGAAGAATTCTCTCCTTCATCCTGGACCTTTTGGGCTCTCTCTTATTATTACCCCACTATTTATAATACAATGAAGACAATCGGAATTAACCAAAAACAGATATACCAATACAAATAACAAGAAATGGAGGCCTCCAGTCCTGTAAGCACACCAGAGATTGTGTTCTTCGACTTAGAAACAACGGTGCCCAATAAAGCTGGACAACGGTTCTGGGTACTGGAGTTTGGTGCAATAATTGTTTGTCCACGGAAACTTGTTGAGCTAGATAGTTATAGCACACTCATAAGACCTAAGGACTTGTCTGCTGTTGCATTGAAGTCTGGTCGATGTGATGGGATAACTCGTGAAGCTGTTGCAAATGCACCTGCATTCGAGGAAGTTGCTGACAAAATATTTACCATTTTGAATGGTAGAATATGGGCTGGACATAACATCCAAAGATTTGACTGTGTCCGGATTAAGGAGGCATTTGCAGAGATTGGTCGGCCTGCACCAATGCCTGTTGGAATGTTTGATTCTTTAGGAGTTCTGACGGAAAAATTTGGCAGAAGAGCTGGTAACATGAAGGTATGCATCAAATTTGAGCCATTTTCTATTTATATCAAGCATTCGTAGTAAATTTTGAGCAATCATGTGATCTGCACTTGCAAGTGCAGCTTCGTGATGTGTTCACAAAATTTCATGAAGATGTTGATATCCTGATTTGTTTGTTTTACGTTTAGATGGCAACTTTGGCTACTTATTTTGGGCTCGGCCAGCAAAAACACAGGTATGAATAAGTCTTGTCTAAACTAGGTGTACGTGTGTGTCCTTTGACATTTTTTTCTGGACCAATATTATTAAGAAACTAGTAATCATGGTTTTACAACTGCATTAAACAGGAGTCTTGAAGATGTGCGTATGAACCTGGAGGTCTTGAAGCATTGCGCAGCAGTTTTATTCGTGGTAACCTTGAAAATCTTCATCATCCCTAAATATCCAATTAATCTTACGACACACTCCTTAAGTATTTATAAAATTATATACACATCATAGTTAACATTTTGGAGTTCTAAATGGATTTAGGAATCAAGCCTTCCAAGTTTAATGAATGGCAAATGGCACAACCCTTCGACAATGGTAACTCGAAGCAGAAGTAATGGAAAACTTGTGTGTAGGGAAGAAAATTGCCGAAAATCTCCTCCAACTACTCTTGGATACCAAAGAGCAGTTCCCTATACAAGGGGAAGGTTGGGAGAGGTTTGATCTGTTCATTGCTTTTAATGTTCAATATTGTCCAGCCTGTAATACTATGAACTGATAATGAAAATGAATTGCATGAAAAGCAGATGACAGAAGGAGTGAGAAAATTGCTTTGTAAAGCCCAGGAGACAAAATCTCTTAACAACATACTCAAGCATTCACATTCTTTGTTCAGATGAGCGAAGAAACAAGGGTTTTACTGCTCATTTTGCATCACTTTCTCTGTTTTGGTAAAGATGGATGCATCAAGAGAAACGTACAAGAAAGTTCACATTGGATAGCAGAGAACGGCTGCCTTACCAATAACGTGGGATATCATCACAAATGGGAACAACTTACTAAGCCATGCTGAAGAAGGTTGTTAACATATATTTGGTTAATCTAATTTTCCACAGACAGCTTGAAATTGGGGACTTGTAAATGTCAAGTGGCTAATGGCTTTAAGGTTCAGCTTGGAAGAGCATAAATCTAATCTTTGTAACTGAGATTATCTGTCCTTCCTTCAATTAATTGATTTATTTATTTCTCAATGATCCACCAGTTTACTTCTCAAGCAACTCAACTTGTGTCTAATATAAAAATATAGTTATTGCTCATCAAAATCCTACTGGGGATAGAAGTTCTTCGCCACACTTCTCATAAGGATATACTAATCTTCGACGTTGGAATCCATCCCTAAAATGTAATTTGTTGCTTTTCTTCCAAGTACCAATGAAGTTTTTCTTTACACTTCTCATAAGGATAAAAAATTCGATGGTAATCAGTCGGCAGATTCTATAATTTTGGCTGCATTTCTTTAAGATGCCGGGAAATTCTTAGCAATGAATAGGAACTCAACGCCAGCACCTTCGGCAATTTATTGGAGATTGTAAATTAAGTTCATATCTCAGACCGCTCCAGATTTTGGCTTCATTAGAATTAACACTGAAGGAAATTCATTGGAAAGTCCTGAAAGAGTTTTCACAAGAAGCTATTCAAATTTTTTTAGATTCTCGAGCTAGGTTTGTTCCATCCTTGCTATGCTATCATGCTCTTACATGCATAGATTCAGTGCTCTCAAATATCTTGTTTTCAATTTCTTTTTCTTTGTGATAGATTTGTGAAATGTTGAGGCACAATTAATTTTTTTTTAATTTCAACTTCCTTTTATTTTTTATTTCAATTTCATACCAATTTTTTTGGTTTCCTTTTATATTAACATAAGCTAATTCGGAAGGGAAAAATACTGTTTACTATGAGAGAGATCACCATTCCCAGCACGGTCCGTGTCTGGTACAATCTAAATTTATTTAATCCTAATACATTTTCCCATTCTCCTTCTCTAACTCCCTCACCTATTTTTTTTCTCTACATCCCTCACTCAAATACATTTTCACTTCATCTATCTCTCTCAGTCGAAACCCAACCCTTTAGGTTGAATTTGGACATATTCATGAACAGAGATGAAGCTACCTTGTTACTCTTATAGGGAATAGGGTCTTTCAAACTTCTTGAAAAAATTTCAATTGAATCCCATAATCAAGTAAAAAATTATGGCTATTTTTATCAAGAAAGCTGTTTGACACGTTCAAATTCCTTGTTAATATAATGGAATTGACAACATTGATTAGTACGACCTCTGCGTGTCTTGTTAATTTCTTGTTAATGGCTATTCCCGCCAACCTCTCAACCCAATAAACACCAACACTTTCCATAAATGATCAAGGCGCCTAACCCTCCCTTCATAACAACACCTCCACAATTGTTCTTCATAATTACTCTATATGGTGTTTGCCACAACATGCTACATGAAATAAGCTCATTTTATCCAGATGTATAAATGTCTAAGTTGCTAGGTAAACACACAAGGCAACTCAAGACCACAAAAAAAACATCATAACAACACATAATATTCACTCTTTTAAGCTCTGTTCTCTTTAGTATATATAGTTTGTTTCCCTCCTGCAATCTATTCATTTAAGCATTTAAGAATCTACTACCCTGACAAGAGATTTGTTTTTGCAAGAAAGCATGCATGGAATAGCCCGTTCAAACACTTGACCCCAAGAAATAATGGTGGAAATTCCAGATCTAATTTGAAGTTTTCCGAGTTCATCGCAATAAATCTAGATAATAATGAGGCAAAATGGCAACTTTTGGGGGGGAGTTCAAAACTAAAATTAAAAGAATTCATTGAAAGGGCAACTGAGTGGGAATCAGAAAAAGTAGACGTCATTGATAACAAGAGAAAGGCAATATTGCTTTTCAATCTTTAGAAGAGTATTATTACTGGTAACTAGCATCCACCAATCACCACTTAACTCTTGAGACATAATATATGTGGATACTTCTTGGAAGAAGCAAATTAAGTTGTGTTTATTCAAATTAAACAGACATCACTATTGCTTTTAACTTCTGTAAATTAAAAAAGAGAGAGGGGCAGGCTAGAGAGTTACTTTAGCTTTATAAATTTATAAATCATGAAAGAAATGGAGGACAAATTCCGTTTCAATATGAAGCGATGTTGATAAACAAGCGAAGAGTACTGTCATAGACAGAACAAATAATCTTGCAAAAATATACTTCGTAGTATTTATAATTGATATATATTGTCATGCAAAGAACAAATATTACGAAAATCTTTGCAGATAATTATTCGTTGATTCACAGTTGCATTCTCATGCCATATTGATTCGTTAAAATGATATCATGTAGATACGATGCGATAGCAAAATCACTACTTGGCCCAAATTAATCAAATAAAGGCTGTAATGGTGAAATGAAAACTTGAGGCACTATAAGAGTAAAAAGAAAGAAGATCCTGACTGCCGGAGGAACCGTATGTATGATCCATGGGGCCATTTCGATCCAAACTCGGTTTGAAATTAGTCTTAGAAACCTATAATTCATTTCGCATAACAAAAGGGTAGCGTTTAAATCATAGTCTGATGCATAAAATCACAACTTAATGCCAGCAGAAGCACAAATTGGTGCTTCCCTTTCCCTCTTGGACCTGCAAGTACTCCTAGGATTGGAGGAGAGGAAAGCATCGCTTTGTTATATATCCCTGTAAGAGGGACTAGATCACACAAGATAGACGAAAGCTAGCAGAATTAGAAAACACGTGCTTAAACAGCAGCCATTTTGGCGCCCAGACACGCATCCACAGCTTCTCCGACTGTCAAGAAGACCCTTCCTCCCATTTCCGTCACAAAGTTGGCTAACCTTAGCTTGTGAATCACTTGCCACTTAGGGTTTGTTATGGCTAGCTGAGAGACAAAACCAAAACAGGGTCCACGATTAGAAATTTGAACAACGAATTTGCATCACGAAAAATACATACTAGGAGTGCGAATTCGCATCAATCATTGTATGACCTCCATTCCAACCGAGGCCAGATTGTTTTGCAATTCCAACAGGGAAGCTATTCCCGACATATCAATGTTCATTAAATCTGCAACACAGAAAAAGATGAAACAAATAACGATGTGAGATATATATAGAAAGAAAAAAAAAATACTAGCTAGCATAGTTATAAGAGCTAATGTTAGGTATGATCATGGGTTAGATGGATTGACTTGGGAGTTAAAAAATCAACTAGATTTTCTTTTCTTTGTTTTTTAAGAAAACTTAGATATAATGTTGTTTTGGTAAAAAAAAACTTGTTCAAAATAAAACCTGTTCCAGGCTGAATTCCAGGTCACCGGGTTTTATAACAATGCTAGCTAGGATGAGCACATCATTGATTTATCCTGTAGTCACTTACTGGACATGTCAAGAATCACAACTTGAACAGTCCTTTTCCCTTGACTGTCGTTCTCTTCCTCTTCCGTTGCCCATTTCATGATCCTTCAACAGATTAGTAGATGAACAGGAATAAATCTTAAGTCCGTCCTTGTACAATATATATAAAATTTATAGGGAGGAGTGGTCTTTACTTTTCTTTGACAAAGTTGGCATTTGCAAAACAGAGCAAACCAGACTTAACACGGATTATGAGAGCCTTGGAATTCTTAACAGCCATAGGATATTGATTGACATCACAAAAAATGTCAGTTCCAGGGAGTCTTCCAAGTTCTTCTGTGCCTGGTCTGATTGAGAATATAATGATCTTCACAAAAGATATTATCACCTGAAACGCATCAGTTCAAATTAACAAGCGAAGCTTTTCTGCTACCCTCTTCATCTGCGCACTCAAAAAAGATTCTGAGACAAGAAATGTTTAAGTGGTCTAGATCAATGTATTGCTAAATATTCATTTCGTCAGACATACAAACTATATTCGGCTACTGTTTTTGCCACACTCACTGGCATCATGTATGACATTACGAAGCGTTGTAGGGTATATATCTTTAATGGCAATGAGTGACTCAACTTTTCAATTTTTTATTTTGTGTAGGGATCATTTGGTTCTTTTCACAAAATTCTCTTCTTATGAGTTGCATCAAATCCACTTCTCTTTTAGGTGAAAACAACTTGCAGCGAATAGGATCATCTTGTACGAGGAGCCACAAAAAAAATTACAACCAAAAGCTACATAGTTGAGTCATAGTTGAGTGATAGGTCTAATTCTACAACTTGCAGCGAATAGAACCAAAAGCTTTTAGCCGAATCTCTAAGCAGTCGACATGGCGGGTTAATTAATTTTTATTTAAATAAAAAAATAAAAAAATCAAAGGTTTTCTTAACCGGGTTAACCCAACTTAACCAGATGGCGAGTTAATTTGTTTTTTTTTAACTGGGTCACACCATTAAATTCCTCCTATTTTTGGTGAATTTTGGACCGAGCCCGAGTTTACTAACCAGTATCTTCATTCTATTAATGCATGCGAAGTTAACAGCAGAAGCAAACGTTACCGCAGCTAGAAGACCGATCTCCACCGATGCAAATAATACCCCAAAGAAGGCCCCAATACAAACAAGAAAATCTAGCTTATCAACCTTCCATAAATAGTATGCTTCATGAGGGTCAACGAGCCCAGGTAAAGCAGAAAGAATGATTGCAGAAAGGACTGCGATGGGAGTAAAGTACAAAAGCCTTGTGAACAATTCCAGAGATATGATCACAGTAATGGCCATCACAATATTTGACATAGCAGTTTCACATCCAGCACTGAAATTTACAGCACTGCGCGAGAATGAACCTACATACATGGTTTTAATTGTTAATACATGTAAGAAAATATCCAAATCTAGATTAATGTCAGAAACGGCATGAAGTATCAGAAGAACCTAACCAGTTGCTACATAGCAAGAAGTGAAAGACCCCAGAATGTTCATAAATCCAAAGGCCACCATTTCTTGGTTTCCATTGATGCGGTATCCTTTTATGGATGCAAAAGATCGGCCTACTGCAGTTGCTTCCTGCATTCGACATAACAACAAAATATATAAAATGAAAATGAGTAATGTTGATTTAGTGTACTTCTCATGGAGAATGGACTTGAAGTATTTGATACCCACAGTGATCGCAATGACAGCGACTATAAGTCCAGTTTTAGCAACCTCTCCGATGTGTGGGTTATTGAACTGCAACTCATGGATTGAGCCTGGGTTTAAGCCCTTTTTAATGTGTTTTATAATCATTACCCCATGTTTATCAGCTCTGGTCAGATAAACTAGAAGAGTTGAGAGAACAACAGAAATCAAAGGAGCAGTTGCAGGCAGCCAGAAGAGTTTCCTATTCCTTTTACCCTGCAAGAATCAGCAAGTCTTTCATTCTGTAATGACTAAATAACGGCAACAAGATATATTACTAATCAACTATCACTACAAAAATCAGTTTCCAATGACCAAATCATTGGTCGCCGAACACTCTGTTTTTGGTCAACAAAGGCTCTGACCCTTTTTTTTTTTTTTGAATTTGAGGAAACTCCACCTCTAAAAAACGTATTTTGTGAACTCAGGTGAGTAAGTAAAATCCTGGATATTCCAGGTTCTTACAAGAAGTGCATGCTCTGACTCGAACTCAAGATCTGCTATGTAGATTTTAAACCCTTTACCATTACGTCATGCTTTTTGGGGGGGAAAAAAAAAACTCTGAACACATTATTTTCAAATGACCATTTTTGTCACCTATTTGTGATCTCTAGAACATTTGGCGACCAAAACTATGAATTCCGTCACCAGTGATGTGGAGTCTATAGCATCGTTAGTCATCTAAAACTCTTTGAACAATCTCTTGTGAGTGTAAAAGATTGATCTTCGGAAACGAAATTCATCAATATAGGGCGCCCTATACGGATAAAATAATTTATTCTAACGAAATTGGCTGACTCTAAGCTTGCCAATAGTGACCAAATTGGTCTCCAGTGGTGGCTTTGGCAGCTAATTTGATTCCCATAGCTGATATTGAAACAAAAAAGAAGCAAGCTTTCATGAACAAATTGAAGTTATTGCGAATAGGACTTACCACAAATCTGGTTAATATAATAAAACTTAAGAATGAGCATCCGAGTATAAAATTATGCGGATTCCACTGTGTTCAAAATAGAAAAACGGAAGGATAAATTGGCATTTCTATGGAAATATATACAAGTATGAGCATTTAATAGGCTTTGAGCGAGGAAAATATTTAGGGAAAATAACATACGTACAGAGTGATGAACTGATCTCCAAATAGCTTGCATTACAGAGATAACATCAGTCTTATTTGTGAAATGAGCAATCCCAAGTAGTCCTTTCATTTGTTGAAGACCGATGACAATGGCTGCCCCTGACACAAACCCAACAATTGCAGCATGGGAGAGAAAATCCACAAGGAAACCCAGCCTGCATATTCCGAAAAGGAAAATTATGGCGCTCAAGTATTAACATCAACCAGCAAAACTACAATTGTTAACGAACCACCTAAATAGTCCAAATGCAGCTTGAAAAATTCCTGCAAAAAAGGTTGTGGTGAGAACAAGATTTCTGTAGGCAATTGGATTAGCCTCAGGATCTTCTAGTTTCGGAACCATCGAAGACATAAGCAGTGAAACCACAGCCACTGGTCCAATTGCAATGTCTCTTGAAGTTCCCATTACAGCATAAATGAGAGGTGGAATAACACTTGTATCTGAAAAGAGAAACGAATTCATACGTGCATACATACATACACACACACACACACACACACACACACACATATATAGTCCGTTTATATCGAAGATTGCTAGCTACCCAAGAAGTTCAGTTATGAAACTTACAGAGGCCATATTGAGGATCAAGCTTCGCTAGAGTTGCATATCCAATACTCTGCATGAAATTTACATGATCTTGAGACTGAGTAAAGGGATCGGTAACTAGAACTAGAAATGTTGACTGTTTCTGCTACCATCGTAAACTTCCATGCTTGCTTGTTCTATACCTGAGGAATGCAGAGACTAGCGAGAGTTAGACCCGCCAATAGATCGTTCCTGAGTTTTGTTGCGTTGTAGTGCCGGCACCAACTAAAGATAGGAAACATTGCCTGCAGGACTGAAATTACTGTCTTGAAAAGGCCATCCTTGTCCTTGAGATATGGAAATCTCTTGCCACGAGGCAAAACAGTTTCCCTGGCGGAATCCATGAGCTCTCGCCACAGGCTAGGTGGCTCAGGAGCATTGAGCACCCACTGAGCCTTTTCAGCCTGCCTATTTTTCTCAAGGTCAAGGATTTCTTGACCGTCTGTTTCAATGGCCGAAGAAGCCATAGCTGATT
>Ga0325404_1000758_pt1 | contig 32796 bp, 10 predicted proteins | sample PopdelMetagenome_18_FD_205664 | JGI IMG/M metagenome (GOLD analysis project Ga0325404, IMG submission 205664) | Populus deltoides microbial communities from Bellville, Georgia, United States - Xylem-Control-R1 | ecosystem: Host-associated > Plants > Phyllosphere > Stem > Wood/Secondary xylem...
GTATTGAATATTGGTCTATAAGGACCTTTTGATATGGGCCAAAACCCTAATGGGTCTTACAAATCAGTATCAAGATCCAAAATAAATGCTTGCGTGATAATTTTGGATTTTTATAAAAAAAAAAAAACCAATAGGTGACATATAGAAACTCTTACTGCTTTGGTAGTTTCACATTTGAAACAAACACAAAATGTTATGATAATGTAAGAATGAAAACAAAAGATGTTAAAATACAAGATGAGAGTTGATATGGATCTCAACCCTATGCATAAAAATAAATTAGACAAACAATTTTAAAAGACTAAACATGGAAACAAATATGTATTTTAGAAGAACTATTTTGCTTTGGATTCAGATAAAAAACCTAACTGGAAAACTATAATGCATTCTAGTATGACATAACTACACCAATATAACATTTTGGTTTATAACAAGCATATGATTGAACCATAATAATGCAAACACCATTTGAATATAAACATATTGTGTCAAAAGAAACATGCTATATTGTTCACATTTGAAATGAACAATAACATGATCAAAGTCACATGTTTAATGTCGAATAGATACCATGTGTCTAGTGGTGTTTACAAGTAATGAACATTAAAACCAAAATATTTTTAAGCAGACTCATTAAAATAAAAAAACAATACATAAGGTGTTATTGTAACATTAAACATATAGGACACCAATAATATCTTACAATAAAAATAATCCAAAAAAAACCACATATAGATCCTAAAAAAATTCAAAACTTCAATAGAAACTACACCAAAGTTCTACGGGGCCATATATATTCAATAACAATCTTATGTCAGTTTTAGTATAACCCTAGGCATTTAACAAACTAGCATGGGGTTGCACTTAAAATGACATTGACAAACATCGAAGTTCTAATTATGTAAACTAGGATAAAAATCAAACCAAATAAAAAAAAGATTCAATTGGGTCTTTAGTTAAAATCCAATAGGCCTTTAAAGCGCTTTGTCTTTTCAAAATGGTTCAAATCTCTTTAATTAAAGCTAGAATCAGTTACTAAATTAGGAATTTGTTCAATTAAATCCCCAAAGTGGCTCTTAAAATAATTAAAATATATGTCATATCCAATTAAAACTTGAGAAATTTAGAAAATTTGATCTAAAACCTTTTTTTAAAATTTTTTTGCTATTTTTTTAATCATTAGGGTAAAAATATAGGTTTTAATAGTTGTTCTATTTTTACAATGCTTACGATATAAAGTTTTATAGAAGAGGCTTTGAATAGTAAGTTTTTTAAAAATAGTGTATGTGAAAACTTTTGAAAAACTACAAAGGTCTAAAAAACTTTGCTATGAAATTTTAAAATTTTGGTCAAATAAGGGGTACTAATTTTAAAAAACTCATAATTATTTTTTTGAAATTTGATCATTTAAAGGTGTGACCTAACTCGTGGTTCAATAGTGACTTGTCCATCATGATGGTTGGATTGAAATATTCTAATACTAGGGCTGGATCCCTCCTAGTATGGATGAATTCTAATGCATAGTGAAATTCATAGTTTTGGGTTGAATTCCGTTGACTTAAGGCTTAACTTCTGAAATAGTAAGATTCTCGATACGGGCTAAAGTCCAACGCGAGGTTATTTTTCCTAGTACAAGTAAAAGTTTTATGCATGATTAACTTCTTGGTACTAGTTTTGGGTTTAGTGACTTAAGATAACACTTTTGTTATTGATTTAAAGTCTATTGATGTAGGCTCAACATTTTGGTATTGGGTTGAAGTTCAGTAACATAAGATTACACTTTTAGTACTCGTTTAAAGTTCAATGACACAAGCTTAACTTCTTAGTATTGGTTTGAATTCTAGTGATGTTAGATAACTTTTAGATTCAATTTGAACTCCAATAATACAGGATCGACTTCTGGTAATGGTTTGAATTCTAATAATATATGATCTTCTTTTTGGTACTGGGTTCAATTCCAGTAACATAAGGATAACTTCTGAAAGAGTAGGATTCTCGACATAGGTTAAATTCTAATGTGAGACTAAATCTCCTAGTACATGCTGAATTCTGCCACAAAATGATCTTTTAGAAGGTACAAATTCTTGGTACTCCGTAATGGTAAGGCTAGAACTTGATGCTAGATTGAGTTGGAAGAAACCTCTTCAGATATTTCTTAACTTTGATTTATTGAACCCTTGTTGGACTCTACTAAGAGTTACTACTTGTAAAATTTTCTGTAAAATGTCATATAATGCTAACCATCTTGGGGTTAGATGGCATGTATATTTTTTTTAACATTTTATAGTAAGGCTTGTTATTTATGATCTGGCCTCTTCTAGTCATTTGACTCATTGATTTACTCAAGTTGACACGTATAAATCATCTATTTAATTGCCTGTAAGACATATATCCTGGGATTTTTATAACAACTATTTCTCTCTTGTATTTACCATGTGAAGTTTTTGCTTTATTGATTATTCTTTTAGAAAAAGAAAAACTATCTTTTAACAATAATGTTGCCCCCCAGTTTGATTTTGCCTTCTAAATATGCTTGTTAATGACCTAAATCAACCCTTCTGATAGCTTTTCTTATTACTTTTGTGTTTGATTTCACAAGGAATTCTTTGCTTATGATGATTTTTCAAAATCTTATTTGTCTTGTCGTTTAGAAAAATAATTATTCTAATGTAAGATTAAAACAATTTTGTTTGGAATTTTGTATATTCGTATACAATTTAGATTTAGGACAACTTTGCAATTCCCTAGGGTATTTCAATGAGTGGTAATGTGGTCTTTTGTGCAAGTAAAACTGTAATTAACAAAGGAACATAGGTAAGGTGACCTTCTGTTATGAGGCAATTTGAATTCAAGAGAGGCTTAATAAAATGTTCGAGGCTTATCAATAATATTTGCCTCTATTTAAGCATTCATTTCAACACCATGAATAATAATAAGTAGAATGTACATGAAGCCATAACTCAGGACTTTATAAAGGCACGTAATTCAGGCTATAGTTTATGGCCTTGAATAGAAGGCATTCATTATCTCAAAAACTGTATAAGGGTTTTATAGACTTAAGATCAATTGTTAATTATTCTTACAACATTTGGCTTTGTTGTATATCTTTTCTTATCCTTTTTGAACTATTTGGTGGAGCATATCTTTATTCTAACTTTAACATTTTTCTTGATTTGGGTATGCCTCTTTAGTGTTAGATTTCTTTAGCTCCTCTTTGGGTATGTATATTTTAACCCATTTTGACTTTTCTAACTTTACTTTAATCAAGACTCTCAAAGAAAGAATTTATATATCGAAGGGCATCATTGCCTCCATCTCATTTACCAATTAATATAATATGGCTTTAGTTGAGGTTCTCATTGCAGTAAAATATACATGAAGAGCATATGGAAACATCTTATTCCAGTCTTTGTATGTAACTATCATTTTCTAAATAATCTTCTTGATGTTATTGTTGGTGGTTTCTACAACACCATTCATTTTTTGTTTGATAAGTTTGATTGTTTAATATTTCACTTCTTATACAACTCTACAATCATCTTTCCATTAAAGTCTTTGGTATTATTTTTCACTATTATTTTTGGTGAGCTATATCGATAGATTATACTTTTTTCAACAAATTGCTTGACAACCTTCTATGTTATATTTGTATAGAGTATACTTTTACCTATTTGATGAAATACTTAATTGCTACCAAGATAATCGATGATCATTGCAACACCCTACCTTCCATGACCCATTAAGTACATATCAACTCAATTAAGTTTAGAATATCTTATAAATCACTCAATTTACATTCATAATACTCATTTTAACATTTCTAACAATTAATTGACAAAAACCCCAAAATTCATAAATAAACCCTAATGACATAATTCTAACAAATTCAATCACAATTCAATCAAATTCATATTAATCAACCCAATTAAGTTTATAATATCTTGTTAATCACTAATATATTCTCTAAAAGCTAGCCAAATTGAAATTGCTCCAAGCTTTCCTCTTCTTCCCTCATTTTCCTTATCTTCTCTCGCTAAACTCTACTTTCTCTTAATTTCCTCTCTTAATCACAAGTGTATAAAATGTTTAAAATCATTAAATCTCACAAACCTCCTCACAAATTCATGATCTCCCTTGTTTTTTTTTTCCTATTATCTAGCTAAGAAAGATGAATAATTTTCATTCCTAAACCTTTCTATAAGTTTCGGCCAACAAGCCTATTTATAGGCAATAAATTTTAAAATTCCCTTTATGTCTTTGCCTTGCACCTTTAATTTTTCACAGGTAATATTTCTCGGGCCCTGACGCCGGTTTATACCAAACTTAAAACTAGTGAATTTGAATTTCATTAAATTACATGTTACCATTTATTATTTATTTATTTTTTTCTTTCATATAATTTTTATTCTAATTTTAGTCTTTCTTTTATTTTCCGGTATTTTCCGGTATTTTTCAAGTTTTTATTTTTTAAAATCAGTACAGAAACTTTTATGTCCAAATTTCTCGACCCAATATCATTCCTTTAAGGTAAAGATAAATTTGACATGCTCAGTGTAATATTTAATTCACTATCCTTATAGGTGTATATTTATATCATAATATTTACACCGGTGTGTACATAGAAATAATTTTTCCGAATAATATCAAAAATCCAATACCATCCCCGTTAAGGTAAATATTCAATTTACTGCATCAGACAAATATTTATTTCTTATTCCATGTAGATTTATTCGGGGGTTTCACAATCATTGCTTGCTTTTAGGTTGATTGGTCCAATAACATCCAATACTCATATTGAAAAGGGCTAATAAAACACCATATTAAATAAAGATGCCTAGTATGCATTGATCTTATCATTATAGACTTGACATTTATAATATTTTCTAACATATTCTGTTTAGTATCTTTCCATGGTCATCCAAAAATTGCCATGTATCTGCATCTTTCTAGCCATCATATGTTTATTTCTTCCTCATTCCAACGTCTCAATAGAATCCAATCAAATGAATTTTTATATAAGATCTCTCCATCTAGGTAATATTCTATCTCCATTCTTTTTAAGGTCTTAATGTCTACATTGGAAACCCTCAAGGGTCATTCTTGGCATTGGATAAACTATTTGATGTTAAGAGACAAAAGCTTTCCATTTGTTTCCCTCTTGACAGAACAACATGTAAAGGTATTTTTTTTTTTTATCTATATAAAGATCAACTATACTTTAATCCCACAATTAATTTTAGCCATTGAAGCTAAAGTTGTCAAAGCATCTGCAAATTGATTCTTATCTCTATTCAAATATGTGAACTTAATTTTATCAAAATCTTCTATGAGTTTAGGGACATTTTCTTGATATGGTCTTAACTTTTTATTTTGGTTTTCTATTCACCATTCACCTAGAAAATTATCAACAATGAATCCTTGTAAACATATAGCTTTTTAAATCACATTTCTGAAACAACTTCCAACTCATGCATAGAAGTCTCATAATCAACTACAATATTGGTGCAATTAAACTATAGTTTGATCAAAATAGGATATTGCTTTTTATTCAAGGAGGTTATCACAACTTCTATACCATTCCCAAAACATTCATTGTACCATCAAAACACATTATCATGATTAACCAAGTTTTGTAATAAAGCATGCAATGTCAAAGTTGTTTCACACTCTATACAAGATTGCAATAAAGCTTTTTTAAAAAATTGTAACGAGTTTTGCAATCAATAAATATTTTGCTGAGTAATAGATGACTTGCTTTTTTTTTTCTTCTAAAATCATCATGCTGACCCAATATATGACCCATAGCCACTTCAATCATCGTCAAATATAAGGTGATGGGTCTTTCATGTAACTCTCCAGTAGATATATTTTAATAGTTGGTAATGAATTCTAAGATAAAGATAGATTCAATATAGAAACATGTTTATTTGAAGATGGTCGTATTTTCGTCCATGCATTTTCTCTTGCTAATGATTTTGTTTCTCTAGATAGTATGAATAAAATGTATTTTGAGAAAGAAATTGATCATAGGTATTCCATGTGTCATTTCTAATTGTTTAAATGAAAAACAAAAATTGATAGCAGGATATATTAGGTGTTGTTTGGTTATTAATTCGAGATAAAAAAAAACATAGAAATAATCGATATCAAAATTTGTTTGGAAGAAAAAACAGAAATATGAATATAAAATAAATATTTTGAGTACAATTTTAGCGTATATTTATACTTTCAAAACAATAACTATAAAAAGATATATTTTATGTCTCTAGTCTTCATTTCTTCTGTTCATGATAGTAATTAAATATAATCTTGAAAATATATTTAAATAATTTTAAAAAAATATTATTTTATTTTAACACATCAAAATAAATAAAAAAACTAAAACAAAATATAAAAAAATATTTTTCCAAAAATTTAAGATAGGTAGTTCCATCACCAATGGAATCTCTTTCATTCATCATTGGTTTACCTTGGAGGGGTAATAAAAAATGGTTTGTATTTCAGTGTTTTCATCGTCTTTAAATGCAAGTAGGCAAACAAATTTGCACATAAGTTTTAACGAAGGACTTTCTCGTTCAGGTTACAATGATTGCAGTTAGGTATGGTTAACCCTAATTTCATTCATTTTGGCTTAAATAAACTAAGCTGCTCGAAACTTGACTTGTTAAATGCTTAGTTCTAACTCCAATGTTAAATTATATGAATTTATTTGAACCTAGTTTCATAGGTAAATTACAGGGGCGGAACTAAGAGGACTAACAGGATCCTGTAAGGGAATTTCTTTTCTTGCCCTCTCCTTCGATAAATTAGATTTTTAATCTTAAAAATAAAAAAAAAATTAAATTTTAACCCCTCTAAATTTGTTTTCTATAATTTGACCCTTCTAAACTAAAATTTCTATCTCTGCCCTGTATTCATATAGATGAGCCAAACTCGAGCACAACTATATTTGACTCATTAAGGCCCACTAATCGCTCAATTAAGCTTGTGATTTATCTTATAAGAAATTTGTTTAAAAGCCTGTGAATATAAGAAACAGGAAAACAACTTGTATAAAATTTTATAAAGTACACTAATTTAATATGTAATCAAATACATTAGTTTTATAAAATAAAATTTAATAAAAATTACACATGTGAGAGTTATATGAAGGAATTAAAATATATAATATATTTTGTTAGAAATCCATGGAATCAACTAGGTTTTCTCATATAGGAGAAGAAGCGACAGACTAAGATCCAATGGGGAATGAATTTGAGTGTTCACTTAACATATGTTATTTTATAGTCTTTTATTTAATTTTTTTAGTGGGGATATGTTTATAATATGTCAAGAAAATTTATAATGATGAAAAATAAACAAGTTTTTATATTCGTTTTTTTAACGTTTATTTTTATATTATTTGGAAAAAGGATTAATCTGTGTTGTCATATATATGTCATGATTTAAGCTTTAGCTTGAACACGTCAAAGCTCGATTGAGATTGATACTCTCAGTTGCAGTGCAAAACATAGGAAGTCAATATATTTTCATATCGTACACAAACAAAAAAAATAAAATTAAATTAATTAACTAAAGGGTATCATTTTTATTTATTTATTTTTATATTAAAATCTTTGGAAAAGAAATTTATTTATTTTTATTATTTCTAAATGTAAAAGTCCTCCAATCAATTGTCAAAGTTTTTAAAATCAAACAAAATGATTTTAAAATTTTTTTATCGTAGTGTTTTGTTTCCTATTTTTTTCATGTATAGAAAAATTCAAATCAAACAAATTTTCTATTTTTATTTTCTCATTAAAAATACTTTTTAAAAATTTAAATAAACAAACCCTCAAATTATGCCAATCAAACACACTAAAAAAATAGACTAAAACTGAAGGCATTTGTACTTACCCAAACATAAATAGTATAATTATATTTTTAACATTAAAAAAAAAAACAATGATCTTGGTGTTGGGGGTATTTTTATCTTTTTGCATGACCTATTAGTCAATAAAAAATAAACCAGGAGTATAAGTATCTTTTTAATTTTTTTAGTACAATAAAGTGACTTAATTATCCTCCAAGTAGAATTTCTACAACCGGCTAAGAGAGATACTTTTATCAATTCATTTTTAAACCAAAGTAAAATGAAAGGTTTATCCTTGGAATTAATAAAAATAAACCATACATCCAAGGGCCTTTAAATCTTTTCACTCTGTTTTTTTTTTTTTGCTAATTTTATGAAGGACAATTTGGTCTTTTCATACTAATTAATTATTAATTAAATGTGAAAAGTTGTCGGGGTTTGTGTTAGTTATGCAATCACATACGAGCAATGTATGGGGTGCCTCCTTGTAGGAGAAAATGTCATTTTGTTGTGTTATTTGGAAGCATTGTCGCATCCCCTTCTTATTGGTGCAACGTGTCTCGAAGGTGGTGTAGAGGTTTGTCACTAGTGGATCTTTTTCTTTTTGTTTCTCTCTCCACCCCAGAAATTACAAGTTTGCTCTCCTTTTTCTTTATATTTTTTCAACTTCAATATTTATTATTTTGATTTTTATTTTTTGTTTTTTGTTTTTCCATAAAAATTTTATTTGTTTTTAATTTTATTCTTCAATCTCAATGTGTCACATATTATTTTTTCCCACCTAGTCTATATTATTTTGATTTCTTTTTTTTTCTTGGTTCTTTTTATAAAAATTTTAGTTGTTTTCTATTTCATCATTCAATCCAAATTTATAATATATTATTTTTTCAATTTTATCTTTATTTTTTTCATTTTGCTTGTCCTTTTGTCAAAGTTATTTTTTTTTCAATTTAACTCTCCAATATAAAAAAATTATAGTTTCCCTCTAATTTAATTTTTATTTTATTTTTGTATTTTGGATCCTTTTGTGCAATGTTTTTTTATATGATTTTATCCTTCAACATTTGATTTGTTAGAGATTGGGCTTCATAATTTTTCTATGTATGATATTTCTGATTTAATGACTCGGGTTACAGGTTTGAAAAGTTAATCAGGACTGACATGTTTTTATTTTGATTTATTTTCTTATTTGATTTCATCATTCAACATTATTTATTTTATTAAAAAAACATTGGCTTTGTGGTTATCTTTAATTTATTTTCTTTAGGGTTATCCCGACTTCATCATATGAGACGCAGATTTGATGGGTTAACCCGGGCTTGCTCACCCTTTATTGCCCATATTATATGTCTATCATGCTAACTTGGGTTGACTTACACCAGTTTTTTTTTTTTTTATCATTTTGTTTTTATCCAATTTCATTCTTGCATGTTAATTAGTTAAAAATTAAACAACATCGTTTTTCTATTCTTGAAAAAAGTTGAAAATCTTATCATTTTTTTAATTTATTTTCCTTAATTATCATTGCCTATTTTTTTTTTATCATTTGACTAAAATGAAACCTGTTTATTTAATTGGTTGAGGTTATGAAAGAACAATAAAAAAATACCAAAATAAATTATTATTTTTTAAAAGCATGTAGATGTTGCTAAAACAAACAGGGTCAAATGAGGCCTTGTCTAGTTATAAAGAAAACTAAATGGCGTGGGGATTTCACTGTAGCTCTAGACACAAATTACCGTGGATTGCAGTAGTGAAATTACATGGGTATGTTGTGTAATTAGGAGGATCATGGAGGGCGTTTTAATATTTTTCACGTTGTATTTTTTATTTTTTAATCGAAAAGTTGTTGGCGTGTGTTTTATAGGCCCTAGCGAGTGGCCGACGACCGCGCTATTAAGGTGGTGCGTGAGATACTTCTCGATGGCCAAATCTGGTTATTTGCCATTTCACTAAATGCACCGCCATCCTTTCTTTCACATGGTGCGATGCGTGTATACATATCATAGTTGAATTGTTGCTAGTGATCGATTGTTTTTGTTTTTCTTTCTTTTCTCTCTCCTAACAATTAAAGTGCAGAATTATCCTCTCATTGTTTGTTGTTTGCTTTAGTCTAGCATGACTTCCAGACTCATATCGCTTGGATTGACATGACTATCAGACCCAAGCTACAAGACCCATGACGCTTGGGTTTAACATGGCTTCCAGACCTAAGTCAATTAGGTCGGCATGGCTGGCAGAACCAAGGATCTTTAGTCCAGTATGGTTGACTTACCTTATTCTTTTACTCTTTAGTGACTTAAATTTAAACCTTCAATTTAGGGATATTTTATTCTTTTCATCTGGCTCAATGGTCATTGAAAAATTATTTGGGGGTGTATATGTCTTTTCCAATTTCTAACACGGTTAAATTATTTTTTTACCTCTGGAGTCAACAAAAATAAAAATTATTGACGAAGAATTTTCTTGACTTTTCACAATATTCATAGCAATACAAATACTTCTTTTCCCTTAAGAAAAAAAAAACTGCCAGAAAAGGGTATTTGAGGTTTTTTCAATTTTTATATATAATATAATAATGCTTTTAGCCAAAAAAATAATAATAATAATAATAAATAAATAAATAAGTAGCTTGCGCTGCGAAGCGCGGAACAATTCGCTACTTGAAGCTAAATGGAATTGTTGGGAAAAATTCTAACAGGTTTCCGAAATGCGGACAGCAATGTGAATTGCGTGTTTCTTCATGAGCCACGTATGTAATATATATCATCCTAATTGCCATTAGCTTTATTATATCTGTCTAATCAATCACCTAATCATTCTCCTCTCCGACAAGTATCATCCATTATATTATTAATTCCATCATCCAATTAGTGAGCCATTGGCCCACTCAAGACTAAACCACTTAGTAAGTAATCACTTTTATTCGAGTGGAAGCTGGCAAGATTCTTGCTGCCAAGCATATGATTCTCTACTCAATAATCTTTTGATTATGCAAGTTGGATGAAATACCTTTGAAAGAGATCGATGGTTTGTTTGTTTGTTCTTGGGAGAATGTTCAAGAAGATAATGTTTAATAAAGTAAGTCATTATGGAGTTTATCAAGATTATTAGTTTTTTTTTTAAAATAATTTTTTTATTTAATTCAAATTAATTTTTTTAGTTTTTCAAATCATTTTGATATCAAAAATTATTTTATTAAAATATTAAATATTAATTTAATATATTTCTAGACAAAAAATACTTTTAAAAAACAACTATCACCACACTTCCGCGCGTCTTCTTATTTATTTTTATTTTTTTATAACCCGAGGTATTCGAGTCAGCTTACGAGCACCACAATTATTCTCTGGGCTCACTGAACATTCTACAAGCCTAATAAACAGATAGTGTATCGCGGGGATAACAGGCATCCACGCCTTCTTTATTTTAATATGCACCACAAGTGTTTTCGATAAGGCGTCTAAGCATGTGTTCTAATTGGGCAATGCTCGCATGTCTGGTTCGCCAACTTGATAATTTTCTTTCATATCATACCACATAAAGAATGCCCACTACGACGTATCAATTACAGTATATCCCTTTAAAATATAATATGGCAAAATAACAGACAGGTTAAATTCATAAAGAAGGCAACTTGAACAATAAGACTCTCAAGTCCCCAATTGATGTTTATAGAAAGTGGGTTCCCTTGAGATTATATTTTATTAATCATGAGAAATTAAAAAAAGAAAATTACAAGCCATTCACAGCCAGACTCAAACAAAACAAAGTCAGCGAAAGCAAATCCTGCGGATGTATGTCTACGAAGGAAGAACCTCTCCTTATCAAAGAAATGGTCTCGTGGCCAACAGAAATGAGGTGAGAATGCAAGATATAAGCAAAACAAGAGAATGTTTCGAAAAAAATCTAGAATTTAATTATACATGTTGAAATTATAAGCATTTAATATATATATATATATATATATATATATATATATATATATATATATAAGTTATAGCAAGCATACCAAGTATATATTCAAAAAGCATAAGATATTGAAAAAACAATTCTAGCATACATACTAAAGAAAAAAAAAGGTTAAAAAACAAATACTTACTTGTTAAAATACTTTAAAATTGATGAAGCTTTATTGTTGTAAATGATCGATCTTTAACTTTAATGTTGTTCTCTTGGTGCAAATGATGTTTGCAATAAGTCAAGTCTCCAAAGATTTCAACAATATCATCTTAGTTTAGATGCACTTCTAAACAATGTATTTGAATAAAAAAAAAATATAACTCCAATATCTCTTAACAAGATCAACCTACATAGATTTGAAAGAAAAATCAAAGTACAAAATGAAATGAGAAGAAAATAATAAAATTTAAAATGAGAAAGAGTATATAAAAATATTAAAAAATCTTGTATTAAATTCTTTCTACACCTCCTTTTTTACAGAGGATTTTGAAAGCTAAAAAGTTAAAGAATTAATTCTGAAAATAATCAGAATGAATTCCCATCATTATCACTCTTTGATTAGCCATCATAATTAAAGATTTAAACTTCAACATAGTGGTTATAAATCTTCATTTTTGAGATGAAAGAATTGTTCAGGTTTTGCAAAAAAAAAAAAAAAAAAAGCTTATAGAAAATATAATTAGCATTTATAGGTTTGACTAGACAAGAAAATAGGATGTGTTAGAACCCAATTTTAGATTTCCCACAAAATTATCTTACTCTCTTAAAAATTAAAAGAAATTGAAAAAAATGAAAAGGAACAAAAAAATAAAATGAATAGCAACTTAGCAAAAACAAGGTAAGAAGGGTTTCAAACGCATGGCAGAACTAAACTGGAATTTTAGGACCAAATTGGGAGCCTAATTGTACCTCATTGTACCCAAGATTAAAAGACAATGCAGATTCAATGTCAAATTAAATAATTATTGAATGAATCTGCATAAAACTTAAGTTTGGGGATTTAATTAGATTTTTAATAGGCCAATTTGATTTAATCATGGGCCCAATGAAGGTTTAATTAAGTTTTAAATTTAATTTGAGTTAAATTAAAAGAATTAATTAATTAGATTTCTTTTGGTCAAACTAATTTTATTATGGACATAATTAGTGAAAAATTAAGATTAGCAGCTTAATTTATGTTTAATTAAAAAGATTAAAATTTTAAAGCAATATATTTAATTTTTCCAAACTTAATTGGGTGAAATTAGGGACAAAATTACAAGAAAATCAAAGTTCAGGGATCAATTAAGTGCCAAATTAAAGAAATTTAGAACCAAAGACCCTTTTACATAATGCGTGTGAATTCAGGGACCCAATTCAATTGAAAATAAGGGTGAAATTAAAAAATTCAGAAATTCAAAGGTCAATTAGGGATGAATTTGAAAATATCCAAGACTAAGGACCAAGATGAAAAATGAGCTAAAGTTAGTGGATCATTTTAAAACTTGGCAAGTGTAAAATTGAATTGATTCTTAGAATCAAAATTCAATTGAGAACTTAATTAAATAAATTAAATGATTAGGGGCTGAAATAAAAAAGAAAAAAGAAAAAAGAGGTTAATGGCCTAACGTAGGTCAAAAACCCCAAAACCGGATGATTTCATTTTAATGAAATGGTGTGTTTTGATTAAAATGATGTGTTTTAGATCAAAATGATGTCGTTTTTGTCAATAAAAGTAAAAATAAATAAAATTGGTCAATCAAAACAACATATCATCTGGCACTGTTCGTCATCTCCTAACTTTATACTATAAAAAGTTGCATGTGATGCCATTTTTTATGGCCATTTAATGCTCTATCTTTCCCCCAAACGAGACAAAAACCACACTATCCCCCCTAACTTTGTACTACAACCCCAACCTTGGCTCCATTGGTTTGCAGCCCTACAACTACAATAATAAATGGCTAAAACCCTTGAGTTCTTCTTTCATTTCTTATAAATAAGAGTGAATTTTATGCAAAGGGAATGAGAAAAAAATGGAAGCCAAAAAAGACCTCTACACCATCCTTTTTTGAAAAAATAAAGAAAGAAGGGAAAACCAGCCATCAAACCAACCTAATAGCAAACCATAGGACAACCAAAGCCAAACACCCTTTTCCCTTGTAACTGGTTCAATCGAAAACAAAACCATCCTTCACAATCATACATCATCGTCAGCTTTTTATTATTCTAGTCATTCCCACCATTTCATTTTCTTCTTTCCCTAGTGGTCTTACCATCACTAGTGCGAGCAACTCAATGAACCCATACAAAGAATTTCTTCGGCTTTTAGCACTAGCGTGAGCAACTGAATGAACCCATACAAAAAACAAACCCCTTTCATTTTTCATCTAAACCAACAAACAACAGCCCTTTACAACTTCCATGACTGTTTTTCCTCCTCTAGTGCAACAAATGCACTAACCCACGCAGCCCTATTGTGGACCACCAGCAGCTCCACCATTGACCACCACACTATGAACGCAGCGCCGTAAGCCAGCAGCACCTTATCTAGCCAAGTAATCCTTCATTTTCCTTTCTTTTAATCATTGTTATTAAATATGATGCATAACATGAAATAATTCACGTTCTGCAAAGGATGAAACAAGGTCACTCGACGGGGCTAGTGACCAAGTTGTATGGGTTGGACTTAAGTATAACATGTATGGTTGGGCTAGATCTAACCCACATAATAAATAAATAAAAAAGACTGTTGGGCAATCTGTCGACCAAACAAATTGGGTTTGGCATAAGCCCAACCCATACACATGGGCCTAAGCCTCAAGCTAAATAGCCTATCCTATATGGTCGGCCTAAGCCCAACCTAGACCTTAAACACGTGTTTGGCATGCCCCATTTTTATTAGGGAAGTAGTACCATGTTTTGTTCTTTAAGGCGTGTTTATCAAACACGGCCTTAAAATATTTTTAATGCCTCTGATTTTAGGTTAAAGGCATATTTCGCAAGCACACCCTACTAACTTTTTGTTAGTTTTAATTTATACCTATTTTAGTGTCTAGCCAAACAGTCCTTAAAAATCTCAAAAAAATTAGAAAACATTCATGGACCATTTTGAAATTATTTGTTAGTCCCTCATGTATTTTTTTTTTCCAATAGTTTTGTTTAATATAGGGTCGTAGATTTACACTGTAAAATACAGACCTGATTTTAAAAATACCCGATTTTTCTATGAGATTACAGAAAAATCTATAAAAAATTTTAAAAATTCCATTATTTCAGAAAATTACAAAAATAATATTTTTCTTCAAGAATTTCATTTAATATTGAGCTATAGACTTATTCTGTAAGATACAGAACCATAACCCAAAATATTATTTTACAATAAACTTAAACCAGACTTGACTTGGCCTACATGCGAGTGTGTGGGTTTAAGCTCAAAACTCACTTTATTTAGGATCTCCCCCCTCTAAAAGCTTGGGTGCCCTTTGGGTTTAATTTGAACTTTGAGTTTAATTTGAACTTTTCAATTTCCCACTTAATAAACATAGAGAAAGTTTTGTTTCTTTTCTATGTGGAATAAAATGTCAACCGATGGTTCTTTGATATTAATTTATTATTCAACTATAATTTATTTAAATCATGTTAATGTTTTATATTAAAAAGATTTTTTTGTAGATAAATTTAGCCCAAAAAAAATGAAGTAGACCCCATTTTTAATTTGGCTTTAAATATGCATATTAACCATGTTTTAACAAAATTTTTCAATAGGTAAAGCATTCATATGCATGATGAAAGCAAACATGTTAAAGGTGTTTGGTGAAATGATTAGTATAAAGCAAGTAATGGAGTGAATAGACAAATGCCATGAAAAATAAGATAAGGCTTAGTATTTACTAGATTGATGACCCATGCCATGTTATGGGTGAGACCTAACCTTTTCCAATGTAAGAAAAAAAAAATCTCAAGCGATTTATCATTTTTAAAGAAGCAAGAGAAATCTAGGAGGAGGGTCACTGACTTAACTTGATCTAATAAGATCAGTTAATTTGATAATATGATAAAGAAGATGGATAAAGAAGCCTGAGTCAATTTAGATTAACTTACTATACCTGTGACTCGACACATGAGATTGGGATAACCTCATTAGAAGAAAAAAGAAAAAAAAATCATAATCCTTAACAAACTCAATATTAAAGGATGGAGTTGAAAAAAAAAATATAGTGTAAAATAAATACACATGTCAACTCGGACTAACATTTCAAATCTGTGACACAAGTTCTGAGGTTGGAATTACCTTATAGATAGGAAACCTAAAAAAATCACCAAACTAAATTCTTGATCAACAAATATTGAGGGATGAAATTGAAAAAGAAAACTTCAATAACAAAATGATATAAAATAAAATAAATAGCAACGGAAAGAATTTAAGAACAAGACTAAAAATAAAACAAAGAAACAAAAAAGAATAGATGAAACTAAAAAAACAAATTTTAATTTTTTGAATTATTTCAAATAAAATAAATAGTAATAAAAAAAACAAAGACCAACTCCAAAGAAAAACAAATTAAAGGGATGCTTTAAAAATTTAGAGTGCCGGATTTAAAAATCATGGAGGAGAAAAAAAAACACAAAAAACTGTTAGTGCCAAACCAGAGGTTCACTTGATACTCGTGTTATCCATGAATGGAGAAGTTGTTGAGATGATTCAAACATTACCATGGAAATATGGGTTTGGCCACCAAGAGATATTATCACATCGCCCAAAGAGCACTAGCGTAACCATGCACTTCCACGTGCAACACACACACCAATTATTTTTTATTTTTAATAATATTATATATTTATTAAAATACAAATCTACCCCTGTGCCTACTTGATTATAAAAAAAAAACAATTATTATAAAAATATAAAAAAACTCCTAGATGATAGTTATAAAATTTTTTGCTTCAAAAATAATTTAATTATTTTACCGCACTTTGTAATAGAAAAAGTCAAAACAACCCGCTAGACATGAGTTCAATAGTTTTTTTTCTTTCAAAAGTAAATTAGTCATTTAATAATGCAAGAAAAGTAAAAAGGTCATATTAACCCCAATAGCGTGGCCAATTTTTTATGTTGAGAAGGGAAAAAATCTTCATTTCAATGTTGCAATTCACGATGTCAATGAGTCCAGAGCTAAAACAATTTTGCTTCTAGAAAAAAAAACTACCTCTTTTTGTTTCTTTTACCAAGCTATATTACCTATGCTTTGCTACAAGTTAAATAATTATTTTTAATAAAAAAATAAATATATAAATTTTTTCAATACATTTTTAAATATAATTTTTTTTAATTGCAAACCCAAATGCTTATACACTCTTAATTAAATAAAATCAATTTTTAATTAAAATAAAATTAAAATTAAGATATTTGATCACACAACACTAGCAATATACTTAGTTATGTTTACCAATTTTATTTCTTATGATAAATTTTTTTTTCAATCAAATAATTATCCATGCAAATCAAAGATAAGAAAAAGTTATAAATGAAAATAAATTAAATAAAATTATGAAGTCTAACTATTAAATAATTCAATATTGAGTTGAAAAAAAAAAACAACAACAAATAAAAAATGAAAATTTTTCCTCGATTGAGTTAGGAAATAAAAACTTTTTTTAATAGATTGACAGCATAAGAATGGGAAGTAATTTTGGGAAAAGTAGTGCTCCTATTCATGTAATTATTTGTATCATAGGGTGTAGAAGAACGTAATGACAAGAAAAATGTTTTTTTTTTCCTTCTAATTTATATAAGATGAGTTTTCACTCATTAGTCTTAAAAACCACAAAACCACTTCTTAAGAAACATATGTTTGGCTATATTATTAAAGTTTTAAAAGCAAAAAATAAGGTTTTTTTTTCCTAGTTTTGTAGAAGCAATTTGGAGCTATGGCACAAAGATTGGCGGTATTTTCCTTAGTGATATTAAAGGTTTGTTAAATAATAAAAATATATTTTATATTATTTTATTTTTTAATTTTCCTTTTATGATAAAAATTCACAAAACATGTTCATTAATTGAAAACGAAAAAAATTAAAACTATAATTTCTAATAGGCATATTTTATATTTTATATTTTATATTTTATATTTTATATTATTGATAATCTAATCATAAATATCAATTTTATTTCTTTAAAATTAAAAATTATTATAAAAATATATACTTGTTAACTAAAAGAAATTACATTAGATTTATAATATAAAGATAAATTTATGACACTGACTTGATATGAAAAGGTAATTAAAATTACTGTCTTGCATTGCTAAAAAATATTTGTATATAAAGAAAATATTAAATTATTCATCATTTTATTTTTTGTTTTAAAAATGATGAAAGCCTTTTAAATGAAAAACTATGAAGAACCTATAATTAAAATATGTTCTCGAAACTTATTATAAATTTTACAAAATAAAAACATAATTTTTCAATCCTCTTGATGAAGAAATATTATATTTAAATAGGAAGTTTTAATTTTCTTTTATGACTCTAGTATTTTAGAAAATTTGTTTTTTTATTGTCCTCCAAGAGTAAGATAAAATTAAGGGAAATTAATTTTTTAAGTGATTAGATTTTAATAATTTGGATGCCAATACCGTAAAATGATGCTAAAAAGTTATTTAAATCTTCGCATCTAAACTTTATTTGAACAAACAAATCAAATTAGCTAATTTGAATCTGAAAAAACACATCATTATAGGCCGATTTAAATATCCACAACTAATTTGTTGCATTTATAAACGATAGTAATGTACTCGCGGAGAAAAATAAATAATTAACCACCAATATTCGCTAATGATGGTTGTTGGGATATGATATGATGTTCCATGGTGCACCCTAGATGGTGTGTGTATAATTGTGTTTAATATTGATATACAAGATAAAATTACTGTTATGGTGGATAAAATATAAAAAAATATAAAAAAATCTATTTTACTTTTAATATGTATTGTTGTTAAATTTACATATTTTATAAAATAATTAGATATTTTTTTACTTCACTTTATATTAAATGTTGAAATTAATAATATTACAATAATCTTAGTTATAAAACCAGGAATGACTTTACGGGTTTACCTGAGACCTGAACTAGTTTGAGTTTAAAAACAAATAGAGGAAGGATTGACTCGACTTAATCAGGTCAAAACCCATGTAAACCCAGGATAAAACACAAGTTAAAAACCTGTTGATTTTTTTAAACTATGCCTCAAGTTGAATTTTAAAATTATGATAATAACATTTTTTATCCTTCCATGTTCTAGTTAGATAATTTTTGATTTAAAAGTTTTTTACTAAGATATTTTAGAAATATAATATAATAAATATTATCTCTAGAAACATCTTCTCTTTTATCTTTTATACTTTAAAATTTCAAAAATTATTCTAGAATATTTTTTTTTCAACCATTCATAATTTTGTTTTGGCTCTCCATTCTATTAATCTTCATGACATGTCTTTCAATGCCTAGCTGGGCGACTTGTATTGTCTGGGGACCAATATGTTATGCAACAGACAAAAAGTTGACAGTGATATATCACACCCTTTGGACATGATCGTACAAGACATGATCAATGCTGTATCTGCCCTGCTCTCTATCTCTGTAATCACATGAAGAAAGAAAGACTGTGCATACACGTGCGTGCGTGTGTGGGTGTGTGAAGCAACAAGTTTACGTGACAACAAATTAAAGAGTTAAGGCATAGTTTCGCTCATCATATACTTTATATTCCACAAATCTTTGTGAAATCATATTCATTTGATACGTCGGGCGAACTTCCACTCATAGCATATATAATGAAGATGTGTTGGAGGTGGAGTCAATAAGTAGAGTAGAGACCATTCAAAACTGTCAAACTTGCATTTAATTCTCTAAACATGCACAGTCAATTATTAGACCCCACAACAGCTTGCCAATGCTCAGCCCATTTTGTAAGGGTCCACATGCTTGGACCCTTAATATTTTTTATTATAATTCATCCACTCAAATTTTGTTTTTTTTTTTTTTGAATTACATCAGAGTATATATTACTTGATTTTATCCAAATTTTAAATTGAAAAATCAGAATAATGATTTTTTATTTAAAAACTCATTTTCAATACGTTTTGACTCAAAACACCCTAGACATCTTGATAAACCTATCAACGCTCATAAAAAAAACTCCTTTTAAAACACTCAACCTGAAACAAAAAAAAAAAATTGTGATCAAATCTTTTATTTTTTTTTCACTTTTAAGGCAAAAAGCACCTAAGTTTAACTCTTTTTATCAAATAGAATCATTTTACACAAAGATCGATGTAATTAAAATCAACGCCAATGATATTTGTTTTTCTTTCTATCACCACAATCCGATGACCTCTCTCTTTCCTTTCTCAAACCACAAATTAAAATATAAAAAAATAAACTTTTATACCAAAATTGAATTGAGAAAACTTTTTGTGTGAATTTTGAAACCATCACCCATTATAGCACATTTTATACTTTAGTCCCCTATCTTTCAAAAGGATGCAATCGCACAAAAAATAGTTTGAAGACCAAATTGAAAAAAGAAAGCAAAATTTTGCACACCATAATAAATAAAAATAATATTAGAAAAACGCACACCACAAGGCTTAAATTTATTAAATGGAATTTAGATTCAACTATCAAATTCAATATGGTACTAGAGTCATTAAAGCCTAATAGCCTGGTAAATATTTTAAAGTTCAATCCTCTTAACAAAACTTAAAAATATAGGTTGTAAATAAAGGGAAGTATTAAAAACATAGTTGTCAGACTCAACCCACAACTGACCCGGGAAAAATCAAGAGTAACTACATCATCGAGTCAACTCATGGGTCACCGGGTTAACCATTTTTCTCATAGAATTTTCCTTGTTGTTGACCTGATCGAGTTTAGACTAGGTTTGATCAAATCAACTAGATTATTAAGAATAATGTCACGTTAAATGGGTTTCACCAAGTTAATATCTTGATCAATTCACTAAGTCAGATCGGGTTTAACAACTATAGTTAAAACAACTAACCTTACATAATTTTTTTTAAAAAAAAGTAATATTAATTTTCTAATAGTGCCTTCATATTTTATAAGAATTCCAAATCTAAATAGTTTACACTAGGGAGTTGTCTCATGCTTTGTAACGGGTCAGATCATTTTTTTGATGCAATGTAAAAAAATATACTAAGACTGTTCAATGAAAAATAAATATATACGTCTACTAAAATAAAATTAGAAGTATATGCATAAATAAATATAGTTTTTCTAAGCGATTTTCATTACCTAATTAAGACAAAAGCCAATCTGACTTTAGTGTGACTTTTTTTTTTGTGTAATATTGATTCGATAACATATTGGACTGACCTCGATCAATCTAGGTTAACCATCAAATTTGTAACCTATGTTAGTTATCATTTTCTTCTTTTATTTTTTCTTCTCTTCCATGACGGGCCTTCATTGGCCTCGAGTTAGATAAAATTCACTACTAAATTGCAATATTATTAGAAAAAAAAAAGATGAAATTAAAAAAAAAAAGGATTTTCCCTTAGGTAGATTGAGAATTGAGACTCAACTAAAAAGTCATTATATATTGAGGGACTAAATTGAACAAAGTAAAAGTGAAAGATCTGACGTGTGTAACATTTGCATTAGCACGTGAGAGGAGTCATCGTATTGAGGTGGCACGTGTAGGCTCATTCAACCTTAGAGGTAGTCTTTTCTTGAATTGGAATCATATTTAGAAAGGGCATTCTATTAAGACATGTTGTATGTGTACCATATGAAACTTTAATGTGTCTTCGATGACCAATTTCCCATCTCTTTTATGTTCTTTCCTTTCTCAATTTTTATGTATGCTCCCTCTTTGTTACAGAAAAGGGTTTTCTTTTTAACCTAAGCTCAACTCCAGCCCTTTTATTTCCAATCATTTGTCTAATAAAAAACTCAAACTAAGTTTTTCAAATTGAGCATAAATCATGTCATGTGGGAAATTTTGGTGAATTAAAGGTAAAAATGAAAAATAAAAATTGCCACCTAGCTTTATCATAATTAGGAACCCTAACTAGTCTTTAAAAAATTATTGGTGACATTATTTCATGACATGATGCACAAAGAGATCGAAGTATCTATGGATGATATGATTGCCAAGTCAGATATAGAAAAAGACCAAATCCAAACACTAAGAATACTCTTTGAAAGATTGAAGAAATACAAGCTGAAATTAAATCCCACCAAATACACTTTTAGGGTGAAATTTGGACAGCTTTTAGGATTTGTGATGGGTGATAAGGGCATTGAATTAGAACCTGATAAAGTCAAAGTTATACAAGAAATATCTAAGCCCAAAAAAAAAATATGAAGTTTCCTATGGTGTTTAAATTACATCGCCCGATTCATTTCTCAAATAACAACGACATATGAGCTGATATTTTGGCCACTTCATAAGAAAAACCCAGGAATATGGAATGAGGATTTTCAAATGAATTTTGATAAAATAAAACAATAACTATATAATTCACCACTGTTGATCCTACTTGAACCAAGAAGACCATTAATTTTACATTTGACTATAATAGAGACTGTTATAGGTTATGTTCTAAGTGAACATAATGATTTAGGAAGGAAAGAACAAGCTATTTACTATTGAGCAAGAAGTTCACTGAAAGTGAATCCCAATACACCTTCATAGAGAAGATTTGTTATGGCTTAGTATGGAGTGCTCAAAGACTTAGACATCACATGTTGTATTGCGCTACTTAGTTGATATCCAAAATAGATCTAATTAAGTATATCTTTGATTAGCCCTATTTGTCAAACAAAATAGTACCATGACAAGTCATGTTAGTGGAATATGATATTGTTTACATAATTAGAAAGTCAATAAAAATAAGCATCATACCTAATCATTTTGGTGGACAATACAATTAATGACTATGAGCCTCTATAATTTGAGTTTCCAAATGAAGACATTATGTTACTGAAGAAGAGGATGAAGATGGGAGTAAAAGGACCTTGTACTTTGACAAAGTAGTAAATGCAACTAGTAATGGCTTAAGGGCAATTCTTATTTTACCATCAAAAGAACAATATCCAATAGCTATCAAATTATAGTTTGAATGCACTGGCAATATAGCAGAATATGAAGCATGTATCTTAGGGCTTGAAGCACCTTTAAAAAGAAAAGTTAAAAATCTAGATGAGTTTGAAGATTTCTTATTAATAATTTGCCAAGTAAAAGGAGAATGTCAAACAAAAGACAAGAAGTTGAAACCATATCAGTAATACCTTATTAATCTAGCAAATCAATTTGGAAAAAATAAGTTTACTCATATGAGTAAAGCTACGAGTCGATTTATAGATGCACTAGCTACCTTAACATCGATGATCCAAATTTAATGTAATGAAAAAGTACATCTTATGAGCATCAAAATAAAAAAATGATATTGTTTACTATTACTTAGTTAAAGAGGAAATAGAAGGAAAACCATAGCACCATGATATTAAACAGTTCATTAAAAGCCAATAATATCTGCTTGTTGCAAATAAAATAGACAAGAAGATGCTAAGAAGTTTGGCTATGAAAGTTCTTAAGAAAAATTGTTGTTATAGAACTAGTAATGGGAAGATAATCACTTTTTAGAATGATGTGTGGACTGGTGGCATCACCTTAATTAAGGTTGGTATTCCTAGCTTTATTTCAACTTGTAGCAGATAAGATGATCACTATAGTAAATTTTGGATTTTAGAATGATTCCAATTAAACCAGAAAGATTCTTAAAAAATAATAATAACTTAGATCTTAGGATACTATCTAAGAGCTAGATTTGTTGCCTTTAGTTTCAATTATGAGTATAAAACTAAAACAAGAAGACAAATGGATTTGGTTTCATGATAGTTTTAGTGTGCTTAGTGATTGTTTAAAGAGATGGCCTTGTAGCTTTAAACTAGTTTTGTACCCACACTTTGCCGCGAGGTGATTATTTTTTTCAATAAAAAATAAATATACAAGCACTTTTGTTGTAATCTTAGATATAAGAAATTCCTCAATCACAAATCAAAATGTTTATACATGTATTAAATTAATTAAATTGATATTTAATTAAGAAATAACTAAGATTAAGATATTTTATATCACAATACAGGTCATGTACTTAGTTTTTTTTTTAACAATTATGATTCTTATAATATTATTTTTATTTAGTGAAACATATTTTTCATATCTTAATTATACAACAATAAAACAGATGATAATTTTTTTGTATGAAATATATTTTCAAAAGGAATAAAAACCATGATAGGGGTGTGGGGCCGAGATAGCAAAGATTGATTATCGATAACAGAGAGTGAAATTGCATTATTTTAGGTTTGAGTTAAATAAAAAAAATAGGTCATCGATAACAAAAAAATGAAATTATATATATTTTTAAAAAGATAAAAATTCTTGTTTAAATACAATATTTCTTCATCCAAAAAACCTTGAAAATCTAGTTTTTCAAATTATAGAGTTTGAAAAACATATTTTAAAGGTTCTCCATGGTTCTCCAATACAATAATACAAGTTTTCAACTATTTTCCAAATAAAGAAAAAACATGAATAATACACACACACACACACAAGCACTTTTTAACAATATAAAAATTTTCTTATTTAATTAATGATGTAAATTAGTTTTTTCTAGATGATTGACCAATGCTCCACTACAGATCAAATAAAGAAAATTAACATAAAAAAACAATGTACAGACGTTGCTAATATATTTTTTAGTAGTAAGAAAAACATTAATTGTCATCTAAAAATTCAATGCATATATTTAATAAAATATATTGAGGATTACATACACCAATAAATTTTAAAAAGAGTTATTAACACTAACTAAGGACCAAGTCGTGAAGCTAAGAAATAGATATCGATTAAGTTATTAAATCTTGTGTTGTAGTGAACTCTCAAGTTTTTATTTTATTATAAAAAATATTTTTTTCTAAGAATAGTAATAATTTAAATTTTATTAAAACTAACTAATTTTCAAGTATAATTCTTTATTTTCCTATTAATATTTTCAATTTCAACAAAAAAAAATCTAACTTTTTGCTATATTCCATCCATTTAATAAAAATTAAAAGCAATTAAAACACATAAAAAATAGACAATCTCAAATAACAATAAAAAATGTATCTCTCTAATTAAAATCCATTTACCTCATTAATGTGCTCAATTGTTTCAGAATTGTTTACCAAAATATTTTTTCTAAACAACATTTTACCATAATTCTAAAGCCAAGTTTTAATTAAAAAAATAAAATTTTGATAATTTTAATGTCAATGTATTAAAAAACATAAGAATAAGACAACATTTGAATGGTGATGTGAGGGAAAATCTTTGATAGCGTGATTAAACCCGGCCCAACAGGTCACGCTAGAGACCATCCAATATGGCTTATTGACTCTCTTAGCTTTCGAATTAAACCTTATGGAGGTTGACCCAATGTCATTTAGTTGACTTGACGAGTTCAAAGATGACCTATATAATTTGGTCAAAATTGAGGTTGACTTAAAAAAAATTCATGAAATCATTTTTTATATTGAAACAAAAACATCTTAGATCGACTTGGGGTAATCTATCAAATTCATTCCCGTGTCATAGACTTGTCTTGGTTTAATAATTTTATTTTATTGAAACTATTTTTATTTAATTATAAAATAATAAGAATAGACACCCACAAGAAAGTCACCAAATTGTTAAAACAATTATGATGGGCTATACAAAAAGATTGCTTGTTAGTATTATAAAAACATAGCTATAATCTTAATAGAAAAGATCAAATGGTATTTAATAAACACCTAAAATGTATTTAGAATTAATTCAATGATTTAACAAAATTATGTATTTGATAGGAGAGTTTGGATACTAGAACCAAAGAATTTTTTTCTAGTTCACAGTTGTACTTTTTTTTTCTTGAGTCATTTCTTTGAACAAGAGTAAAAACCTTTTTGATCAAATATATGGTACATTGGTGCTCCTCCGAAGATAGAGTTTTATACGTGCCTTTCTATCTTGAATAAATTACATATAAATGACTTTTGTGACGAAGAGATAAGTTACAAGGTAATGATTTAAATTGTTCCTTTTGTGAAAAAAAGAAGAGATTGAAACCATAACTCATATTTTACTTTACTATGAAATGGTTTGAAAGTTATGGTCATGGGTGGTAGATTGGTTAGGAAAACAATTGATCTTGCCTTAATCTCTAGATGAATTTTTCTTATTATGGAATGATGGGGATCTATGCATAAAAAAGGTGTGGTGTTTGTTCTTCCTTGGTATAGCTTGGTCTTTGGAATGCTTGTAATAATCTAGTTTTTAATGAGAAATAAATATACTAGGATGTTGTGTATTATTTCTTTCTTTATCGGATTGCTATTTGGGCAAAATATAATGATAGGAGTTTCTATTATACGAGGTTAGATTTACTTTGTTAATCAAATTGTATTCTTATGTGAACTAACAAGACAAATATGAGAAGTAATTCTTCTTGGTTGTCACTTCTTATAGGTATGCTAAAGTGGAATATTGATGCTTTTTCAAATGGCAAACCAAGACCTTCAAGAATTTGTAATGTTCTTAAAGATCATGAAGGGAAATTCCTTTGCATTTTTTCTTGTTCTGCAAGTAATATTGAATCTAATGAAGTTGAAGTCTTGGCAATTCAAAAAGCCATGCTTTTGAGTATTATTTTCTTTTTATGCTTTTACAAATATAGGCTATGAAGTCAAATTCTTACCATGTAAACTAAATTCAATGATATTTCCAATACCTACAATAGGCTTCCTACTATGTGTTTTGAACATGTTCACAGAGAGACGAATTATGTTGCAGATTATTTGTTAAAGCGATGAACTTTTAGAGAAGATGACTTTGTTATCTAGTTATAGTTTCTTTTATTCAAGGTCTATTACAACTTTCTTTATGATTGTGGGTTATTTGGTTAATAAGTTTTCTAACTCATATGAGTTTTTCTCTTTGTACTCTTCTCTCTGATAAGCCATGTTCTTAATGGATATAATAAATGTTCAAGAAATTTCTCACATTTAATAAAAAAACAAAATTATGTATGTAATATATTTATAGTTAATTAATTCGAAAGAAATTAGTTAATTAATTTTAAATAAATTTAATTTAATTTGAAATAAAAATAAAATTGAAAGGCCATAACATGCAACCCATTTTATTTTATTTTAAAAAGGAAATAAGTCGATGCATTGCCTACAATGGCAGACGAATCTTACTAGATTATCGAGTCCTTTTTTTTTTTTGGAAAGAAAAAACTAGTTTTTCAAGCATTATTTCATCTAAAAACTTATAAGGAACACCTTATAATCTCAATAAACCCGTATCTAACCTCAAAACAATGTTTAATCTATTCAAAAGAAAAAAAGTTCTCCCAAATAAAAAAATAATATTTATTCCCAATCTACTTTTGAAAGATTATGGTTAAAAAACTCTTAGTGGAACTCTTTTCATGAAATGAAACTCATTGACATAAAAAATGATTTTTTTAGTAGTCAAAATATGGTTAACTGATTATTTTCTTTCTCCTCTCATGTTTTCAAGCAACTCTCTCTGCTTTTTCTAATTCAGGGATGGAAACATGAACAAAATAAAGCTTTGGATCACAATGTGAAAACCTTGATGTTTTAAAATTTATTCTCTAATATTTAGTATGACATGTCATGTGTCTCCAATTTTTTTAGTTTATTTTATAATCTAATATTTAGGATGATATATCATGTGATTGCAATTAACAAAATAAAAAACCATGAATTTTACACAACTTAGGTAGTAAATATGATAGAAGAAAATAAACCAATGTGAAAAAGAGTTTGTTTGAAACTTGAATGTCAACCTAAGCGACAACACTATTGTTTTAGTGTCACAATACTTTAGGGCACATTTTGAAACTTTAGTTGGTTGACACCTTTCATTAGAAATTGATCGATCAGTGATTGTAAGAAAAAACAAAATATCAAAAGAAAAAACCTTATTTTAAAGGTAAAATTAGACAAAATAAACATCATTAATGAAAAGAAAAATGTCTGAAAAACAATAAAGAAACCAAAAAGAAGCTAATTATATTGGATAGCAAAAAGTACAAATAAGTCGACAAGTTTTGTCAACAGGTCGTACCAAATATAATGACCTAAGCAACCTAAAAGCTTGAGAATCGAATGCATTAAACTTCAGGTCGTATATGAAGATACATGTAGTGGTTACTATAGTGAACTTGATGATTATATCATTTGTTGAGAATATGTTGAAAATGACTTGATAAAGTAGTTATAGTAGAGAAAATGATCCAAAAATAATCGAAAAGCTCGTAAACAAATTGACTAAAATAATAATCAAGCCCTAGGGAGAGGGAGAGGTTGTGAAAGTTGTATGTTTGTACAAAGAATTATATGTTTGTATTTTGATAATTCGAAAGGCTACATAGCTATATATACAAGTTTATAGGCACTACAAATGAAAATATAATCAAGATGTCCTTAATATTATCACAACCTACAGTAAACTTTTTATTTTGAATCTTATGGTTTTCAAAATGTTCCACTTCTATCCTTAAAGTTTAATTTTTTTTTCTAATATTTGCTATAGGGTTGGAGAGAATTTTTAATATGGATATCATAGCAATTATCTAACTAATCTTAATAGTGGGTCTATTTTCATTTATTTTATTTTGACCAAATTGTATTAATTCAATTAAATTTTGTTTTAAAAAATCATAGATTTTTTTATAATAGACCCATCGAATATCATTCAATAATAAAAATGACACCTACTATCCAATCATGATTTTCTTTTATAATCCTCTCTAAAAACACTTATCACATCATCATTAACAAATTAAAGCAAACCAATCAACCATCGAAAATACAAGCATTGATTAAGAACTTGAAATTTACACGAGCAGTGCTTGAAGTTTATGCAAAGGATGTGATTCTACCTAATGCTGGTGGGGATTGTTTGAGGAGAAGTGGTTGTTGGTACGGTCAGTTGCGTACAACAGCATAGTGGTTTTGCTATTGTTGTTGAATAGTGGAGTTAGGGTTTTGTCTTTTCACTTCTTATGACTATGAAGAAGACGATGTCAGTCTTAAATGGATTTTTATATTATTTGTGTGTTAAATTAGCAAAAGATAAATAAAATCCCTTGATTTGTAAATGGGTTAATATTTATGTTTAGTATTATATGTTACCTTTTTCATGTTTTTCTATGTAGGTTTTGATAAGAGAAAGTCGAAGATATCCAAGTATTTTTATTAATAATTACAATTGAATTTATAAAAAAGGAAGAGAAAAAAAAATAAAGGAATAGATATCTGGTCTATCATCAATTTTATTGTAAGAAATAAACTAATTGACATGGATATTTTACTTTTTCAATTACTGTGTACTTGTTATTTGGCTTTTTTTTTTTCATGACCATGGTTTTCTAATTTTCAATTCAGTCATTTCACAATTATCTTAATTGAGAATTGATTTTATAGTTTTACTAAATTAGCATAGTATTAGGTTCTTATGATGTCGAACATATATATTGATGGTCGGTTTGTCATAACTCTATTTTAATCAACTAATTTTTCAATGTTTTGTCATATTATGGAATCTGTTGTAAAATAGGAAATATTATGTTTTCCATGTTTAGATTTATATTGTGTAGTATATGCTTTTCCTATATAGATTTATCTTGTATAGTGCTACAATGTAACACATGTATATTGCCTTAATCATAAAAACAACAGAGGTAATTACCTATTTAAGCTAGCCTCCTAATTATCACAAACTCTATTTCAACTTGGTATCGAAATCTTTCTATCTAAACTTATTTGCGTCTTCTTCTCCTTCACTTTGACGATGCAACTCCTTCTTCTCCTCTCTGCTACAGATATGTTGAGGTCTGCTTCTTCTCTACCTTAGGTTGCTAAAAGAGTAGTGTAACCTTATCTCTTGTCCTTCTAGCTCAATTCTTCTTGAAGGTGTCGCGATCAGCCTTGCCAAACATCTTGTTCTGCTATGTCGTGCGATCAGTTCTTCTCCAACTTGTTGCAGAATTTGGCAATTTAGATTCTAGTCTCCTTCTATTGACAGATCCCGCATTCTTCCTCAACTATGGATCGTTTTATTATTGTTGTAGCTGGTATTAATGTCAACCCTTCTTTTTCAACTCCTGGGCTGACTATTACAATCAATGCAGTCATACTTCCTTTTACTGTGACAACAACTATAATTCCCCTCTCCAACATACAATAGGTCATTAATCTCAAACTTACTAACACCAATTATTTATTTTGGTGTATGTAGATGAAGGCATATCTGATTGGCCTAGGAGTTTTCTTGTTTGTAGATGGCTTGACTCCATGCTCTTCTCTGCACGACCTGGCTAGTAATCTTTCTGCTGCCTCTGCCAATTTCAGTTATGGTCATTCCCAAGAGTTTCTGACATGGAAATAGCAAGACCAACTCATCCTCAATGCTCTCATTTCCTCTCTCTCAATCGATGTTCCCATCTTGTGGTTGATTCTCTAACCTATGTTAGTGTTTGGTGCACCTTAGAACATGCTTTTGCCTCTCTATCCAACTCTCAGATTATGCAATTGCATAGCTTTCTTCAGGATCTTCGACAAGATGATGATAATATCACCCTCTACCTGCAAAAAGCTAACGGATTATTTGACGAATTAGCCATAGCAAGCAGACCTATCTCCCCCATTGATTTTAACCTATATATTTTTCGGGGCCTTTGTGGTGAATTTCGTGATTTGGTTACAAGTTTGTCAACCAAGGCAGAGCCTCTTCCTTACTTTGAGCTTCATGGTCACTTGTCTACACATGAGTTTTTACATAGGAGCTCTTTTCAATCCATTCCGACTGCTGCACCGTGCTGCCACACCTGCACAGCCTCCCTTTGTGTAGACAGAAGATTCAAGATTAGCTTTGGAAAGAACATTTCATTTGTCTTTGCAAACTTACTAAGCAAAGCACTTAACAAATCTTTGCTCCTTAAGTATTATATAGAGGGGGCATCTGTTGCTACCTAAATTTTGACTCCATTTTTGAAATTTTTTTTGTTAAAACAGAAGGTAGCAAAAAAACAAGAAAAAACCAAAAAAATATGTTCTTAATGTCTTTACATCAATTTTAGTTTCTTTTCCAAAGAAATAAATTAAAAAATCTATTTTTGATGTGTGTAGTTGTTAATGCACTTTTTGAGTTTACATTGATGTTGCTCTTTTTCAAGAAAATCAAAATACAAAAAAAAAAAAAAACCAAAATGAACAAAAGGGTCAAATGTGAAATGAAAAAAGTTGAGTGGCCAAATTGTTTTTAGGTTACTTGGTCACTAAGTTTGCTTGGAGACCAAGCATTTGAAAATAACAAACTTATTTTGCCTATAAATAGGTGGTTGTACCACATACTTAGAGGGGAATTTAGGAGAGGATTGGTTAGAGAAAGGAAAACACACACATACACATACAAGCCGCAAGCCATAGGGTAAAAAAATCCCTACTTTTAACAAAACCATTTGCCTCATCAAATAAAAAAAGAAGAAAAAGAGCTAGACCATCCATATGGCCTTCACCACGGATGACAGCAGCGAAACCAACCTCACGATGACAACAACAAACCTCACTAGCTTCAATTTGTGATCTTCACATTTCCTTTCCTAAGGTGGTAGAGAATCATCACCAATATACGCATGTAATGGTGGCACTTATCGCAAGCACACAGAGGAAGAAAAGGAGGAAATCTCCTAGATTTGCCCTTTTCTTTTTACCTGCGGTGACGTGTGTTCCACACGCCTTTAGTGGTGATGGCGTGTGGATACATGTGCCACCACTATACCTCCAGCACCAAAATCTTCCAGTATTGTTCTCGAGTTCCAATAACTTCATCAGATTATTTTTTATCTTAATGCCTATTTTGTAATTTTTAGATGTTTAATGTGTGTATTTAAATTATTGTTTTATATACATGTGTAATGTTCTTAGGTGTGTAAGTAATATAGAGTAAAAAAGAGAATGTGGGTGCATGTGTTTATTTCCTTTTTATTATTTTTTTTCCTTATTGTTAAATAAATGATAAAAAAGGGGAAAGATAAAAAGATAAATTTTTTAAATAAAATATTTTAATTGCATATGACCAAGTCTCTCAATAATAATAATAAAAATCATATTTGGCTTAAAAAATAAAATACATGGTGTGTCTTAGTATTTTTTATATAAAATTCAAAAAATACATCTTTGCATGCATTTCGGATTTAATAATCAGTTTATTGGATCCATGAAAACTTGGTTAATATTTCAATAACCCTTACAAATTTTAATTCATATAAAATATGGATTTACAAGTATGATGATATTTAAATATCAGAAATTAACTAGAAAATTTTCAGAATTATTTTGAATATTCACCAATATTAATTAGGAATATTTGTTTTTACCACAATATACGAGTTGTGAAAAACCTTTCCATCTTTCAGGATAGGTGAACCCTATCAAGGCATCTACATGAATTATTTTTATAAGAATTCATTTGGGTACATGAGCCTATAATAAATCTGAAATGCCAGATTTATTCACACAAATAAATCTTCATTCTAAGCTATAGACAGACCACAGATTAAGAACTCATCAAAACTTTTAAACCACATAATATAACTAACTTTATATTGGGTGTGTTAGGGGTATTAATACATTCCCTAGCCACAACCAATCCCTTACCTTTGGAATTTTGAATAAGACCAGTACACCTGAGTTTCTTCACGACCCTGAACCAAATGATGTAACCATATTATTCAATAGTTTCACCCACATTTAACTAGTGTTTTGCCTATGTTTTATATATAAAATGCCTTGATATTCTTTATTTTATGTTTTGAAGGCACTTTTGGATGAAAGATGCAAAAAGGAG